>Ga0325402_1003816_pt1 | contig 13753 bp, 10 predicted proteins | sample PopdelMetagenome_22_FD_207212 | JGI IMG/M metagenome (GOLD analysis project Ga0325402, IMG submission 207212) | Populus deltoides microbial communities from Bellville, Georgia, United States - Xylem-PdKOR-R3 | ecosystem: Host-associated > Plants > Phyllosphere > Stem > Wood/Secondary xylem... | reverse complement strand
TTTATACTTCTTTTGCTGTAGCTTGCTTAGCACAAAAATACCATCACCATATCTTATTTCTTGAACACTTAAAACATGCCAGATTATCAAATCTCTCAAGTCAAATACCAATTGAATAACGTGTAATTTGGTTTTGGATCAAAGAATTTGCATGCCAGAAAAAGCATAAAGAACTCTATCATACATCTTCTATGTAGCTATCACAAGGAGATTTCAGAGGAACATTCAAAGAATTTGTTTACAAAAGCAATCCATTTCTCATCTCCATCACAGCTTTCATTATTCCTGTCTGAATTATTTTTACCTAGCCTACATTCAACTTTTAAAGCATTATTGATTTTATTTCAATCTAACAATCCATGGCTATATTTCTCAAATTCAGCTTCAAAAAACGGGAACATAACTGCTGCGGAATTGAAAAAAATTGGGAATTTTTATTGATAGATCCAGAAGAAAAGCAATAGTAAGAAAAGTAATGAACTTCTCAAAATCCAGAAACTTTGAAAAATATAAATCAGGAATTTTAAGATGGATCAGAATCCTGGCTTGGTTCTCAAAAGAGAAAAATCGCTCAGTCTATTCAGCTTCGATCATTTGGGGAAATAATCATCATCTCCATCTCTTCAATCCCATTATTTATCATTAATTAATCCTACAAATCGCAATAATTTAACATAAAAAATAAAAATTTCAAAAAATATTTTAAAAAATCAAGTTGAAGATGGATCAGAAATCTGGCTTGGATCTCTCGAAAGAGAAAAATCGCTCAGTTTGTTCAGCTTCGATCATCTGGGGAAATAATCATCACCTCCATCTTCGCCTTCATTTTAAAAAAAACCCTTTCACAAAAGAACAAAATAGAGATCTAATAAAGACACAAAAATATATCCAAATCTGCATCAAACAGAGAGTGTGGTGTAAAGATCTAATCAACTCCTAATTGGGATTTTGCAGAAACGGAAAATTAGATATAGCGTCAGCTCATACACAACGTTTACTCTGTAAAAAACGCTGGTAATCAGTATATGACGCAAGGAAAAATAAGATTTCTTGATAGTTAATGAAAGGTAAAGAAATTCAAAAACCCACAAGGGCGAGAGAAGTTGAAGAAATTATGGATGCTGCAGAAAGTGGTATGGGGTAGACCAGAGCGCCATGATAATTGAGGTCAGGAGAGAGTGGTTTATAAAGATAAAGGAAGGGAGGGTTTGCTGCGGTTGCTAAAACCCTAGAGCAAGTGGGCTTTTGCCATGTGTACTGACCGAGTAGAAGTTGGGCCGTGTGGCCTCTTATCACACCGAAGAAGAATGGCCCAAGAAGAAGTTATTCGACCTGTTTAAGACTTGAATCTTGGATGTGTTGGATAAATAAATTCAAGTTGATTAATTTTTTTTAAAATAAAATAATATTATTTTAATTTTTTAAAAGATATTAAATTGAATTCTGATGAGGTTAACTAGATTAAAAACTCACTTATTAAATAAATTGATTCATTTTAATTTTTTAAAATAAAATAATATTATTCTATTTTTTTTAAAAAAATTACTAAATTAAATTTAAATCAAGTTAACTAGATTAGAAGCTCACTTATCAAATGAATTGAGTTAGTTTTTTTTTAAAAAAATCTTTGTGGTCGCATTAGATTTTATAACCATGGAAACGAATGAATCTTTGGGGGAGGAGAATTTGTTTATTAGAATTTTGTTTAATTTTAAAGTAAATTTTTAATTTTTAAATCCAGATAGTTAAATGCATAAATAAGTATTACATAGATAAATATTGGATATGAGTATTTTATTATTATTAACATAAAATCTAGAGATTATCCTGTAAAAACAATTTAATTTAAATTAATTTATTACCCAGCAAAAATATTCATCGTGATTAATAAAAATAATTGATTATCTCCAGTAATGTATCTTAATCCTTGTATTTAACACAATAATTTAGATATTTAAATTAAATTTGAGTATAATTTAATGATGAGAAAAGAAAAAAAAACTTTATACTTCAAGTAATGTGTTTCCGTCCATCATGCGCGGGAGCTGGAGAAGTTGAATTAATGATCTTGGCGACGAATTAAGCATAGCAAGTATTGGCAATGTTGCCGATGCAAAGAGTGCCAAAAGCAATATTGAGAAGATCCTGATGGGCTTCAACCCCATTCAAACCCGAAGAAGTTGAGGATAGTTGGATATGGAGGTTCAAAATTTCCAAATGGATGATGAACATGCACTTGATGCAACGAAATCTAATGGAGATCTTGCTGGAATGGAATGGTGTGGCAATTCTGAACGACTTCCACCATTTGGGAAACTAGAGTTCCTTAAGCATCTTTCTTGGAAAGTCTGCATCTTGATTCCCTGAAGAGCTTAGAGCAATGGACACCAGTTACTGAAGACGGTTTTCCTCGCCTTGGCGAGGTCTAATTGCTCTATATAGTCGAAATGCCACCACTTGTGATCTCCATCAACACATTGAAAATCGTGGAAGGCAGTGCTACATTATTGAGGTCAGCTAGGAATTACACTTCTCTTACCTTCCTTGAAATTAAAATGATTTCGGATTCGATGCTTCTTAATGATGACTGGTTGCAAAACCTTGCACTCCTTGAGCACTCACATGGTTTTGAAAATCTGCAGTCCCAGTCATATCAGATGTTAGACAACCTATCTTCTCTTCGGAACTTGCACCTTTCAGTATTCTAATAAATCTGCATCTCTACCTGAGGAGTGCAATACCTGACAGCACTTGAGAAATTGTATCTGGAAGCATGTCCAGAGCTGATTTCGTTGCCGAAGAGCATCCATTATCTCACTTCTCTCCAATATCTTATTATTCTGGATTGCAGGTCCTTACGTTCTCTACGAAATGAGATTGGACATCTCACCTCCCTTTCACCGTTGTTGATTTGGGACTGTCCTAAATCGATGTCTCTGCCAGAACAAGTACAGAATCTCAATATGCTCAGAGTTGAGAATATGGGGATGTCCATATCTAAAGAGGAGGAATCAGGAAGAGAGAGGAGAGGACTGACCAAAGATAGCTTACATCCTTTCACTGATATCAACCAGAAAGTAATCCAATGATCTCTGCAGACATGAAGATTAGAGTGGTTGGCCTTTTGGATTTCGGAATATGACGTGGTTCACTCCACAGTAGTTCTCTCTCATATGCTTCTTTTTCCCAGTAAAACTATTACATTGAAAGTTCATGATGTGAGCCTTTATGCGATTCTACATGGGAAAAATGCTGCAATATGGTTGCCTTGTTCTACTTTTCATGATCTATATAGATGAGATGATACACTAGTTATAATTTGCAGAATCAACGATGATAAGTTGAAGTCCAGATTTTTATAATCTACAGGGATTACCCATTTGATGTTTGCAATCTTCCTCTGATTCTCTTTACTGCTGCACTGGGTCGGAATTGGTGGATGTATCTTCCAAAAATATATTTCCAAGTTTTCCAAAAATAATAATCTATATGGATTGGTATTCCAGCACCCATAAGTCGACAACCAGAGGGAGTTTTCCAGGAGGAATTGGACTGGAAGAAAGAGGAACAATAACATAAGGAAGAAGAGAAGATAGGTCCAGAAACAAGAGGCATTCTATGCGGCAGAAACACCCCATTGTTTCCCAACATTATGTCCCAATAAATTATCACATGTTTATTGCAATTGGCAAATGATAAGACTTGTGTCTGATGCATCCATTATTCCTTGTTCTAATTCTTTACGTACTTCTTCTTCTAAATATAAATTTATTTTTATGTATTTTTTTTCATTCTTTTTTACCAAATACATTTATATATTTTTTACATGTTTTTTTTTTCATCCAAGATATTAACCAAATGTAGTCTAAAAACTTTAATTGACCTGTAATATTTTAAGTATTAAAATTAAAAACAAAAACAAAGAAACACCTTAGCTACCTTTCCTTCCTCCCTTCTCTTCTTTCTTTTTCTATGAATTCTTCCCTGTTCCTATCTTAGGAACTCGAAAAGAAAAGAATATTGAGGATTGCTTTGATTAGTCTCTTTTATAACCAAGAATCTCTATGTAACTCTTAAAATTCCTTTCTTTTGCTTCTCTTTTTCTTTACTAAGAATGTTCCTTTTCCTCTTCTATCACCTATCCTCCATCGACCGATTTCCTTAAAAAAAAAAAAAGAGTAAGTCTCAATGCCAATCATTTGATTACAACCGAAGCAAACCCATTTTCATGCACCTACCATTGCTCTATAAATTGGTTGTCTTAAAGAGGAGTTGATCAAAAAGCCTTTCGTGATCATTTTCTTTCCTTCAAAACTTCGTGTTGCTACAAAAAATAAGTGTTGTTACAAAATGGCAACCTTGAAGAGGTCAGACTCCATAGCTGACAACATGCCAGAAGCCTTGAAACAAAGCAGGTATCACATGAAGAAATGTTTTGCCAAGTACATTGAGAAGGGAAGGAGAACAATGAAGCTTCAACAATTACTTGATGAGATGGAGAATGTTATTGATGATCAGGTTGAAAGAACTAGGGTCTTGGAAGGTTTACTAGGGGACATTTGGTTTTCCATTCAGGTTTGTATTCTCTGGTCCTTTCTTCTTGGTAAGAGACAACTTCATATCCTTTAACTTTCAAGGGTTTCATTTTTTACCCTTGAAATTAAGAAATTAGTACAATGTTATTCTTATGTAGAGTTTGTTTATTGTTTAGAAAAAAGAAAAAGAAAAAGAAAAAGAAAAAGAAAAGAAAGATAGAGACAACGAAGACATGTTTCCATGTTCTTCTTGTTTTGAAATGATAAAAATTTACTTCAAAACTATTTCAAAAACAAATTTATTTTATGTTTCTGTATCCATCCTCCTATATTGTGTCAACTTATGTGTAGCTTGTAGCTCATTGGTACTCTTGTAAAATAAAAGTGAGGGCTCGAGTTTGAGTCTCATCTCTATACAGCAGCTTCATAAATTTTATTTTTCTAAGAGAAATCACATGTAATTTGCAGGAAGCAGTTGTTAATCCACCATATGTAGCTTTTTCCATTAGACCAAGCCCCGGATTTTGGGAATATGTGAAGGTGAACTCTGCTAATCTTTCAGTAGAGGGCATCACTGTTACAGACTACTTAAAATTCAAAGAAATGATATATGATGAGAACTGGTATGCTATGCACTCTTCTGTCTAGTCAGTATCCCACCGGGTTTACCTTGTTGATTTCTACTAAAAAACCTGTTGTCATTGCAGGGCGAAGGATGCTAATGCTTTGGAAGTCGATTTCGGTGCATTTGATTTCTCTGTGCCTCACTTGACCTTAAGTTCTTCCATAGGAAATGGGCTTGGTTTTGTTTCAAAGTTTGTAACTTCAAAGCTAAGCGGCCGCCTGGAGAATGCTCAGCCGCTGGTGGATTACTTGCTATCTCTTAATCGTCAAGGAGAAGTACGAGAGAAACAATTTCATTTTCTATTCAGGATTGCAATGCATGAATATTTGATTTTCTAATGCCTCTGAATTTGCAGAAACTTATGATAAATGAGACCCTTGGCACCGTCGGAAAGCTGCAGATGGCATTGATAATTGCTGAAGTCTACCTCTCAGGACTTGCCAAGGACACCCCATATCAGAATTTTGAGATAAGGTGAATATTTTTGCCATTAGACACTGAAATTTCACAATGTAGACCCTGGAAATTGATGTTCTTCGTTTCACAGCTTCAAAGAATGGGGCTTCGAGAAGGGGTGGGGTGATACTGCAGAAAGAGTGAAGGAGACAATGAGATGTCTCTCAGAAGTACTCCAAGCACCGGATCCAATGAACATGGAGAAATTTCTTAGCAGGCTACCAACAGTATTTAATGTTGTCATTTTCTCTCCTCATGGCTACTTCGGTCAAGCAGATGTCCTCGGTTTGCCAGATACAGGCGGACAGGTATGAATTTCAATTCCCTATTGCAGTAAAACAAGTTTACTGGTACTTGATATTCTTGATCACAAACCTGTGCAAATACTCTAAACAGGTGGTCTACATTCTAGATCAAGTGAAAGCCTTGGAAGAGGAATTGCTTCTTAGGATTAAGCAACAAGGCCTAAATGTGAAACCTCAAATTGTTGTGGTAAGTTCACCAGCCCTCAAGGAGTGACTAATCCAATCAGGGTTGCAGGAGTCTGTCTAATCACGTTCTTGCCTAAACAGGCCACGCGACTCATTCCTGATGCTCGGGGAACAACGTGCAACCTGGAATTCGAAGCAATTGATGGCACCAAGTATTCAAACATCCTCAGGGTGCCATTTAGGGTAGAAAATAGGGTCCTCCGCCAGTGGGTTTCACGTTTCGATGTCTATCCCTATATCGAGAACTTTACCCAGGCATATTTTGAACCGTCGATGATTCATTTTAAATCTTTCTTCATTCATGTTCTGGGGGTTCCTGTTATTACTGAATGTACTTGTCTGTTTTTATATCAGGAAGTGACGACCAAGATCTTAGACCTCATGGAAGGAAAGCCAGATCTCATCATCGGAAACTACACTGATGGGAATTTAGCAGCAACTCTCATGGCTGGTAAACTTGGGATAACTCAGGCAACTATTGCACATGCTTTGGAGAAGACAAAGTACGAAAATTCTGATGTCAAATGGAAGGAATTAGAATCTAAGTATCACTTCCCATGCCAGTTTATGGCTGATATAGTTGCAATGAATGCGACAGATTTCATCATAGCGAGTACATATCAAGAGATTGCAGGAAGGTTAGAAAATTGTCTACACTTCTCTGAATGATTCTGTATTAAACCATAGTTTGTCAAGTGATTCCAAATTTCTTCCGCTAAATATCAGAGCAAAACTATCCTATAAAAATGTATTGAGACCCTATGTTACATTATTGCAGCAAAGATAGAACTGGACAGTATGAGAGCCATGCTGCATTCACATTGCCAGGGCTCTGTAGAGTTGTTTCCGGTGTCAATGTCTTCGATCCAAAGTTTAACATTGCTGCACCCGGGGCTGACCAATCTGTCTATTTCCCACACACAGAGAAACAGAGTCGATTCACGCAGTTTAATCCTGACATTGAAGAATTGTTGTATAGCAAAGTGGTCAATGACGAACACATGTAAGTACTCAGAAATCATTTACTTTAGATTGTCATTGAGAGCATTTAAAACTACCCAGCATCTTATATGAACTTATTTAAATAACAGCGGATATCTAGAGGACAAGAAGAAGCCTATTATCTTCTCAATGGCAAGGCTCGATACGGTGAAGAACCTTACTGGACTAACCGAGTGGTACGGGAAGAACAAGAGACTCAGAGGTTTAGTTAATCTTGTTATAGTTGGTGGATTCTTTGATCCAAACAAATCTAAAGACAGAGAAGAAATGGCTGAAATAAAGAAGATGCATGAATTGATAGAGAAGTACCAACTCAAGGGTCAGATTAGATGGATAGCAGCTCAGACCGATAGGAAGCGCAATGGAGAACTGTACCGTTGTATCGCTGATACAAAGGGAGCTTTCGTGCAGCCTGCTCTCTATGAAGCATTTGGACTCACAGTCATCGAGGCTATGAACTGCGGATTGCCCACCTTCGCAACCAATCAAGGAGGCCCGTCTGAAATCATCGTCGATGGGATCTCAGGATTTCATATTGATCCAAAAAATGGAGATGAGTCGAGCAACATTATCGCTGATTTCTTTGAGAAGTGCAAGGTGGATCCCGGACACTGGAATAAGTATTCAGTGGAGGGGTTGAAACGGATAAATGAATGGTAACTACCCTTGTCGCAGACAACATCCTCGTGTTCTTGCGCGCTCATGTTTACTAACCGAAACCTCATTCACTTTGTTTTGTAGCTATACATGGAAGATCTATGCAAACAAATTGTTGAACATGGGTAACATGTATAGTTTCTGGAGGCAGCTCAACAAGGAGCAGAAACTAGCAAAGCAGAGATACATGCAGTTGTTCTTTAATCTTAAATTCAGGAAACTGGTATGCACTCTCTACTTACATGCCACCATGGAGAGCACTCTCTAGTCTCTGCTTACAGCTTTAGAATCAGTAATAATAACTATTGAAAATTTTCACTTGTTCCTCACGTGAAACTTCCAGGTACAGAGCGTGCCTATCCCAACTGAAGAAGCTCAAACACCAGTCTCAGAGCCAACAGCCAGAACACAGTCCAGTGCAAGGTAGGGAAGTTGATTCTCTACGAGTACAATTATTTTCTGAATAGTTTTTTTATTATACAAAATAAGTTTTTCACTTTTCTAACATTTTATGCAAGCTAACTTGCATATTTTGACTCATGCAGCATGAAACGAACTCAGTCGCGATGGCAGAAGTATGAACTACAAACCCGAATAGCTAATTTCTTTGGATCCTGCAATAAAGGAACTCATATCATCTTTTTCCTACTTTCAGGTTTTTCGGAGCTTAAGCTGTAATAAGGAAGCATGGATCAGCATAGCAGGCATCCTGTGCCACATGATATTGTTGTTAACTGTTATGTTTTTTCGTTCTGTTTGATCCTCTACTTTCACAATTCAACTTCAGTCTATCACTGAAAAGAAAATAAATAAATGGGAATGTGTGCAACTAATAAATTCAGTGTGAGATAGTTTTCAATTGATTAATAATAGTGCTTTAACAGAAACAAGAAGTTTACCTACTCGTCGAAAGCTATACCTACGGACATACATTCAAATGATAAAGTATGTCCACGTTCATCAATGTCAGGGGAAATAAAAGATCGCTGCAAGATTGACCAAGTCAATGTCAAGAAATTCAATGGCCCTTCATAAAGGATAATCAGAGTCCACCATGAGCAAGTCCCCTGTCTAATATTTCAGTTTCATCCTTGAGCATGCTTGTGCAACAAGCTTACAGGCTGCGTTTTGCCCCCTTTTCTCTCTTCATTTAGGAGAGGTGTAGAGAACCAAGTTTAACAATAACATCTTACAGAAGTTTTCCACCATCTTGAAAAAACAAGATAGCTTACTTCCAGGCTAGCTAAATCTATCAACACTTACTGTTTCGGGATCCATTCTCATGGGACAACAATGGTGAATCCATTGATTTTGACAGACTGTTTAGCCATGTTGAGCTAAAAGCACCATCAGTTGTCATTGTGGAGCTTTCAGAGCCAAATTCACTAATCAAATGAGAACATAATCTTAATTCCTGCAACAAGGAAACAGGAAGCAGAAAAGGGTTTGCATTAAAAAAAAAGAAGAATAATTCTGAATGTTATCAGATTCAGGAGAACTGTAATTACAATCACCAAATACCTTGCAAGCATTGATTGGAAATGCTCTCAGCTTCATGGAAGCTTTGGGACCAAATGATAGCAGAGGTATTTCCACATGCTGCAGCTAGTTGATTTTTAAAAATTTTTTTTGTTTGGAAATATATTAAAATAATTTTTTTAGATTTTTTTATTTTAGAAATTAATATATTAAAATTATTAAAAAAACACTAAAAAAATCAATAACGCATGTGAATTCAAAATTAGATTCAAACCAGTATTTGGTGGAGTTGGGCATCAATATTTTCAACAGAATTCCATGAATTGTAATACATATGATGGGCTTGGGCTTGGGCTTGGTATTGGTCTTGGGCTCATGATTGGATCTAAGTCTGAATATTCTGTCAATTGGCCCACATCAACAAAAAATCCAAAAGTCATCCAACGGTGGTTCTACTCAAGTACTCATGTCACCTAACTCTTTTCTTTTGGTGAAAAAAGAGGATTATTCCTTTTCTTTTTCTTTCTTTTTTACCTTTTGAGGATGGAATTTTTTTTTCTATTTTGTTTTTTTTCACCAATAAAAAGCAAAGAGACAACTAAAATAACCTTTAAAAATAGCTAAAAATTAAAATAATTAATCATAAAATATTGGGGGAGAAATAGGAAGAAAAAGAAAAAAAAATCAAGATGTCCTTTTGCTTTCACTGTGTCAAAAATATCAATCAATATATTAACTGATATTTTATTTTTACGTTGAGGCTTTGTTTGGTGAGATTGAAAAAACACAAAACCATGATAGGGGAAGCCACAAGCTCTGGCGGTGGAGGCAAGGATGATTCTCCTGCTGCTGTTTCTGCCAAAAAGAACAAGAAACCCAACTGTATGTAAAACCCAACTTTCTTTTCTTTTTTATAATTCGATGTTTTCCAATTTATGATTTTTGTGGTTTTTCTATTGACTTGGTTTGAATTATCACTACCATTTATGTAAATCTTGTTGGTGTTTGGGAAAGTCTGAATCTTTTTTATTTTCTTGAAATGGGTTTTTGTTTGTTTATGTAAAGGTGATTGCTTTAGGAAGGTTATGATTGTGTTTTTGGTGGCAAATCTGGGAAATAGTTTTTTTGTTTTGGTAAATAACAAATGGTTTTTGTTAAAATTTTCGTCCTTTACATATATAATTAGCTGCATTGCCTTTTTAATCTGGTAAATTTGATGTTTTCACCTGTTGATCACCTGTTGAAATGCTGGTGTTTTAATTTTAATCTGGGGTGCTGGATTTTGAATATCAAATTATGGGCTGAATTGTGTTGTTTTATTCAATGAGTTTTATGAGTGGAGAATTTTCTGAGCATATGTTTGTTTGGCCTTGGTGGATGCAGATTCTAGATTCACACAGCAAGAGCTTCCTGCTTGTAAACCTATTTTAACGCCGGGATGGGTATGGTTTAGAATATTTCACGACTGATTTCTGTTTGACTTCTGCTTCAGTGTAGTGCTGTTCTTTGTTTTTTTAATTACTTGACTGTTATTTTTAATGTTTTCAGGTCATTACATCATTCATTATTGTTGGAGTTGTGTTTATCCCTATAGGCCTTGCTTCCTTGTATGCATCAGAACATGTAAGTCTATTTTAATCTTGTTTGACTATGTTGCTAATTGCCTTGTTTTGTAGATGGCTCTAACTTGAAGCTCTTTTTTTTTTTTCCCTTCCCATCTGGCATCATGTAGGTGGTGGAAATTGTGGAGCGATATGACAAAGATTGTATTCCCCCTGATTATAGAAATAACAGCCTACATTATATCCAAACCAGCGAAATTAACAAGACTTGTACAATGACCATTAATGTTAGTCCAATTTCCTTACTTGATGTGCTTAAAGAAATTTGGCTTCTTTCTTTTATTTGTGTCTGTCTTCTTTTAATCTAAGCTGCATTGTTTTTCAAAGATCCCTTGACTGAAGATTATTTCAGGTTCCAAAGCACATGAAAAGTCCTGTTTTCATCTATTACGAGCTTGATAACTTTTACCAGAACCACCGTCGGTGAGTAGAAGAAATATTTACTGCTGTGTGGTTTTTGTGTATCCTTATAAGGTGTGAGGTATATGTTTGGCAATAACTTTTCTTATTCATATAAGGGATTATATTTTTAAATGTTATTTTCCTCTTTTTTCTTAGCAAATTGTCATTCTCAGAAAATATGATGTTACAACTGCTAATTGCATATATGTTGAATTAATTTTTTGTCTGATTTGGACCTTTAAGACCTTCAAATGTGGTACATGCTTTTAACACCTTTAGAAAATTGACTTCATTGTGATCATAAATATGTATCTATATAGACTATTGTCATTCGTGATATCACCAAGGCTTTTCATTGAAGAACAGCTACCTGTTGTGGTCTTTAATTTTCTCCATTTGGCATGTTCTATTAACAGTTGGTGCTGCTATCTAGGTTTCAGTTATGAAAAGAACAAAAAATACAAAACCGTTAAAAGTGCGGATTGTCACGTCGGATGATTAAACTGGGAGTTTGTAAGAGCAAAAGTGTTACATTGATTGCTCAACTTAGAAAAGATAATAAAAGTACAAAAGCATAACTAAGGTTGCTAACCAAATGCTTTTTCCATTTTTCGTCTGTTTCTAGGCTGGCACATGGAATGCACAAAGAATTCCCCTGCAAATCACACTTGTGCTGTTTATGGATTTTGAAATTTGAATTTAGCTCAGTAGTTGATATGGTCTGCCAGTAATACAGACCACTCTTTGATTATATTTTTTTCTGCTTGATCCTTCATTCGCTATTCTCTATAAAAGGTAGATCTCAGTCCTCAATTTGGTGCTAGAAATTTGCTATATGGCAAATCACCACAAAAAATTTCTTTTAGACAAATCCCAGAACCCAGAATTTGTATTCGTCAGAATGGCAAGGAAAGTAGAAAAATCATCAAGGTAAAAGTTGGAGTTGCAATTAAACTATGTTTATATGGGTTGCATTTCAAGTGATGTTGTACTTGTACATAAGTAGACCATTTTACGATAAAAAAGTAGTTGTACCATTATAATGGTTGCTTCTTTTCATTTGAGAGTCTGGATTGTTCTGTTGATCTATGCCCATAGTCCCGTTTCCATATTTGGTAATATGCAATTCGTAGGAGTTTGAATTAAAGTTTCACTTGGAAATTTTGAAACATATTGGGTTTTCTGACTTTGCTATGATATGAATTTTTTTCCTGAAGAAAATTTTCAGGTTACTGATATTTTTGCATTAATTGTGGAAACCTCCTCACAGTTGAATTTGCTTTTCACATGTAATTAATGTACTGCTTAGGAATCTTCTTGTGCTAGGGTTCTTTTGACATGCTTCTGCAATTTGAAATGTGAAAATTTTGCTGACAGATATGTAAAAAGTCGAAGTGATAAGCAGTTACGAAGCAAGGCCAGTGAAGGTGTCACAGAAACCTGCAAACCGGAAGCTGTCACATCAAATGGGCAACCAATTGTTCCTTGTGGCCTTGTTGCATGGAGTTTGTTCAATGATACATACAGGTTTTCGGTAAAAAAAGAGGTTTTAGATGTCAGCAAAAAGAACATCGCTTGGAAAAGTGACCAGGAGCATAAATTTGGTTCCGATGTCTATCCTAAAAATTTCCAGAGTGGAAGCTTGATTGGAGGTGGAAAACTCAATCCAAGGATACCTGTAAGTATCTCCCTCTTCTTCCTGCATGTTCGAGTCTTTTCGTATAGTTTGTGAATTAAATTATACTTGGTTTTCCCTTTCTTCTTATTTTTTCATTCCATAGGTAATTCTTTTCTGTCTCCCCTTTCTAAATCGATCTAGTTGCTGGTTTTTCTTGAAACAGTTGAGTGAACAAGTAGATCTTATTGTATGGATGCGTACTGCAGCACTGCCAAACTTCAGAAAACTTTATGGAAAGATAGAGAAGGACCTTCAAGCTAACACTACAATTACGGTTACCATTGAGAATAATTATAACACTTACAGTTTTGGAGGCAAAAAGAAGCTGGTTCTTTCAACCACGAGTTGGATAGGTGGAAAAAATAGTTTCCTGGGCAGAGCTTATATTGCTATTGGAGGCTTGTGCTTGTTCTTGGCAGTATGCTTTGTATTTGTATATGTGTTCAAGCCAAGGTGAGAATGGTTCAAAAATCCTATTAATTGCTCGATTTTTTCTGTGCCAACAACAGTAAATATTTCTAGCTTTGATGGAAATATTCATCCTGAGTGTTTGAGATGGTTTATGTGCTTTATGCAGGCCCCTTGGTGATCCATCCTACTTATCTTGGAACAGGAATCCATCAGGACAAATGAATTAAAACCTTAAACGGTTAAACCATGTTCTGTCCATTCACAAGTTCATCGAAACACTTCCTTGCCATTCTCCTGCACCGGTTTCATTTCCCTCGCCTCAAATTAACAGTTCCATGCAGGAATCTAGAGCCTCGTTTTCTGATAAATGCAACAACATAACGCTGTTAAATTAT
>Ga0325402_1003814_pt1 | contig 13756 bp, 10 predicted proteins | sample PopdelMetagenome_22_FD_207212 | JGI IMG/M metagenome (GOLD analysis project Ga0325402, IMG submission 207212) | Populus deltoides microbial communities from Bellville, Georgia, United States - Xylem-PdKOR-R3 | ecosystem: Host-associated > Plants > Phyllosphere > Stem > Wood/Secondary xylem... | reverse complement strand
AAAAAATATTTTTGCACCGTAAACGTAAAAATAAAGAAACTGTTGCTAACTCAAAAAAAGCCCCAAACTCTCTCTATCTCTCTCTCTACACCGCCACACCTCCTCAATCTCTCTCTCTCTCTCTCTCTCTAAAGCTTCCCCAAAATTCCAAAATGCACGACCACAGCACTCTTCACTATCCTCCTCCGATACCGTAGCACCCCTATCGCCGGAACCCTAACGGCACTCGCCCGCCGGCAAATATGCGGCGAGAATTTTTCATTGGACGTCCTTCTTTGTTGGACTCTATTCGAATTCTCCATTCCAATTGGCTCCCTTGCTCCTCCTTTTCAAATTTTAGGTTTTTTTCGTGATCAATAACCACACCGCTAAGAAGAACTAGAGCGACACAAGTAACCGCCTATGGCTCCGGGGCGTAAAAAGGGAGCGAATAAGAAGAAACTTCAGTTTCGTTTGGGTGATCTTGTTCTTGCTAAAGTCAAGGGTTACCCTTCTTGGCCTGCCAAGGTTTTTTCCCCTAATTTTCGATTCATTTTTTTTCTAACTTCACTATCTGTAAATATATTATATAGTTAATCTTGTGAATTTGATTCATTCTTTCTTCAGTTTTTTATCTTTTCGAATTAGTTTCGTGGGTTTTAGTGATGGGTTTTGAAGATTGGTGGGTTCAGTTTATTTTGTTATGTGAATCAATTTGTTTTTCGTGGTGGGTTTCACCATTTTAGTAAGTCGTAAATAATTACAATTTAAAGATGGCTCAAATATTGGTGAAGGGGGTTATTTTTGTTGCTTTACTGATTTTAGTTTAACTTGATTTGGTTCTTTCTGTTGAGCTCTTAAGTTTTCATGCTTGTATGTGTATGCTTATACTTTAATTCTTTCTTGTAATTTGATTAGTTTTGAGGGCATGAAAATTAGGATTAATTGATTCACGGGTTGGTATATATGTGTGCATTTGATTAGATGATGATGGTATAATGGTTTTTTTCTGTGTTATTTTTTTGTGGGTTTTAAAGTAAGGCTCAGTTGGCTTTGATTTGTGTCTTGGTTAATTTTGGTAGTAAATATGTTGTCCCCTTTATATTTGCTTCTTAGCTATTCTCTTTTAAGTGTTTATACTGTTGTTAGGTTGTTTTTGTTCTTTGGTAATTGATTGATTGTTGCTGTAATTTTTGTGGGTTGTGGTAATGAAGATGTTGGTATTAACTGGGTGAAGGCTTCTTCCTGCAACTGTTGTGATATATTTTGTTGAGCTTTTGACAGTTTGTCATTTTGGTTGTGTTTGAGCGATTTCATGGGTTTTTGAATTTCAGATTAGCCGGCCTGAAGATTGGAAGCGAGTCGCTGATGCTAAGAAAGTTTTTGTCTATTTTTTTGGAACTCAAGAAATGTAAGTTTCTTTATGCATTTCTTGTTCAAAATTTGTTCATGCATGGTGAAGGGTTGAGAATGTGGTTATCTTAGTGAGTAAACTGTGCAATAATATGGGCCTTTATATTTCAAGATACGTAGAGTACACAACCTGTGTGGTATTTCTCAGAAACATGGAATTGACAGTTTTCTTCCTTCTAAACCATTTTGGTGTGATTAATAACTGATAGTTTGAGGTCTTTGAAAATGAGAATTTGGGACTGACTGTTGGTATTATTACTACACAACCTGGGAAGCTTGTCTTCAACTAAGAAATGCTTAGTTGAGTACTATTTTGGAGTATGATTTAACATCTAGACCTACTGTAGCTTGTCTTCAACTCTTTGCTCTAATGTAGTAAATACCAGCTATTGAGAAATGAAGGAAAGCAATGACTAGGTTTTTGGATGGGATGGCAATAAAATTTGCTATGTTTATTTGCCACCACACTTAACTTGATTGAGCCAGAGACTTGATTGTGTGCATGGATTAAGTTAGTTGCAACTTGTATTAGAGCTTATTTCTTCCCATTTCTTGTTTTTCCTCTTGCAGTGCTTTTGTTGCCCCTTCTGATATTCAGGTATTCACAAATGAAGTGAAGAATAAATTGTCAGCTCGGTGTCAGAGTAAGAAAGATAGGTTCTTTTCCCAAGCTGTGAAGGAAATCTGTGCAGCTTTTGAAGAGTTGCAGAAGGGAAAGTCAAGTGGATTGGGAGATAATACTGATAGATCAGCACTAGGATCTGAGGGTCACTCTGTTGACTCAATGGAAGAGGATGGGGCAGGGGATGACTTAAATGAGGGGATGGGTAAAGTTGGACAAAGTGGGGTGATGTGGGAATCAGGACGTGAATTTAGTTCTAAGTTAGAGCATTGCTCCAGTAGACGAGGTGAAGCGGGCTCTGAAGGTATGAAGCCTTCTGTTTCATGTGACACTGATGACAGTTCATCCCCAGGTATTTCTTCTGAAAATAAGGTTAAAACATTTGATGGTGAACAACCACAAGAGGTATTATCTGCTTCCAGTTTGGATAATGTTTCCTTTGTAAAGGATGAAGCCTCTTGTAATGGAAATCTGGATGTTAATTGCATGAATAACCTGTGTAATGGTGAGGAGGCAAGGACAAATCCTCATGAGTCTAAGACAGTGGTTTCTGGGGCAGACAGAAAATTGGAATGTGATTCTAGGGAGCAAGTGAAAGGTGGAGAAAAAGGCAAGCATGCTAGTGGCAGAATAAGAGATCCCCCCCCAGGTCCTCCTAAATCAGATTCAGGAGCCAATGGTGGTAGAAAAGCAGAACTATCAAAAGCCAAAAAGGATACTATTATGGTGTTCAATGATATACACAAAAATAAGGTCTTTCAAAAGAAAAGGCGTGCCCAACCTGAACATGGAAAATCTGAGCTTGAAACGACTGAAACTACAAATCCTGCTAAGAAATTAAAGCGTGTAGACATGGAAGATGATGTTACCAAGGGACCCCTCTTAGAAAACATGAGTATTTCACCAAGCTTGAATGTAGTCGATGACAAAGCAGTCAAACAGCCTGTGGCACATGGGAAAAGAGAAATCCTTTTGGCATTAAGAGCCCAAAGTGGTAAAGTTAAATCTGATGCTTTTGCCCAAATAGGTAAAGTGAAATCTAATCTTTCTTCTCAATTAGGTAAGTTTAAACCTGGTACATCTGCCAAGATGAGTAAAGTTGATTGTGATGCATCTGCCCAGACAGTTAAAGTCAAAAGTGATGCTCCTGCACCATGGGGTAACACTAATACTGATGCATCTGAACAAATAAGCAAAGTTAAACTTGATGCATCTGCCGACATTGGCAAAGCTAAACCTGATGCTTCTGATCCAATGAGTAAAGTTAAATCTGATGTTTCAAATGATGAAACTGTGCTGCCTGTATTAAAACGCCGTAAACGGGCAATGGAGGCGATGTGTGACGCTGCTGCTCTCAATTCCGATGACAGAACGGAGAAAAATGCTCTTGAGCTAAATAGTGATTTAGCTTCTATCAATACGAGAGTTTCTATCACCCAACAGCCCAAAAGGCGAAGAGCTGTTTGCCTTTATGATGGCGACAATGAAGATGAAGAAGAAGAACCCAAAACTCCTGTTCATGGAGGAGCTGACAAAAATGTCAGAGCACATGTGTCTGTTTCAGACACTTCCAAGAGAACTAATGTGCACGTTGAAAGTTCTGTTAATCAAGAACACAGAAGTTCTATTAATGCTCAGACAAGTTTGAGGGATTCTACTGGATTAGAGAATAGCCATTCCAAGGAATCATCTTTGCTGATGCAGAACTATCCTCTTTCACCTAGCTGTCCAAAAACTGCAAAGAGGAATGATATTCGTGTCTCTCCAAGTCCTGGCAAATCAGAGTCCGAGCAGATACTGACCAAGGAGGCCAAACCAATCATAACTACCCCTAAGAGGTCTCCTCATCTGCTTCCTGCCACCAAACCAGTTGTGGAACAGCATAAAGCTACCAAGCCCTCCATTAAAGTTTCCACATTGGGCATTCAAAAGAGGGCCCAGGCTGGACCTGGCAAGGTTTCAGGTCCTGTTTTGGATAGTTCAAACACCTCTCAAAATCATGTGCCAAGTCAAAAAAGTAGAGCAGCTTTTTCTGGGGATAGGCCAAAAAGTACTCCTAAAGCAACTTCACAAATGAGTGATCCTACTGTTCCAATGTGTGCTCCATCAGAGTATGATTCTTTTCCTGTTGAAATGTATCTATTTTTACTACATTTTTTGATTCATTTTATAGAGATATTTTCTTGCATAATTGCAGACTGGAAGTTGGTATGGATGATAGAAGCAGCTTTTTGGTCGATTCTAAGACTCTAGATTCTGTTACATCTATGAAACATCTCATTGCTGCTGCTCAAGCAAAAAGGAGACAAGCTCACTCACAACCTTTTCCTCATGGAAACCCTGCTTTTATAGCTCTTAACAAGGCTCAGGGAAGGAGCCCAAGCTCCTCACCGAGCCAAATTTTTTTATTTGGTACTAGCAATGCTGTACAGGCAGATATGCAAGGCTTCTATCATAATACAAATTTAGTTTCTCCATCTTCACATGGTCACCAATCAGCGTCACACAGCCAAGTGGAAGCTGAAGAAATTGAGGAGCAAAGAGTTAGTTCAGGACAGAGGGCTGCTGGAGGTTCATTGAGTGGTGGTACTGAAGCTGCTGTGGCTCGTGATGCTTTTGAAGGGATGATAGAGACTTTATCAAGGACAAAAGAAAGTATTGGACGTGCAACTCGCCTTGCCATTGATTGTGCCAAGTATGGCATTGCAAATGAGGTGGTTTGTTATCCTTCCTTTTATTCTGTTATTTTTCTTGATTGGTTCTCAGAAAAAGAAGAGTTGGTTATTTAAGCTCCATGATTCTTGCTCTTAGTTGTCTTTTCCTCGAAATGTTATTTCCATTATATATTTTTGTAGTTTTATTCATCTCTCTGCAAGAAGGCTGCTTCATATTTTCTTTTCTTTGAGCAAAAAGACTGCTAGATAAATTTGCCTCCCCTTATATATGGGAATTGTTATGGTTGGGATACAGTTATCCTTTATGGTATTCTTTACATTGCAGTCAGGGGTTCTTTGATGCCCTCTGTATAAAATGAGTTAAAAATTGTCAGGACAGTTATAAAATAAGTTAAACTTAATTCATTTTTTTTTGATTGACTGATTCTTTAAAAATTAAAAAGCAATCATACCCTTCTTTTGTTTTTATATAAGTAGTTTGTAATGGATTTTTCATTTCCTCATTTTTTGAAGTTTACTTTTTTTCTATCATGATTTTCCTAGGCTCATGATGTTGTTGTTCTCTTGCCAAAGTTTAATTGAATCAGCTATGGAAGGGTTCCATGATTTGGTGCTGAACAAGCTAAAATGGTTTTGCAGGTTGTAGAACTTCTAATCCGAAAATTGGAAAGTGAGCCTAGTTTCCACCGCAAAGTGGACTTATTTTTTCTTGTAGATTCCATCACCCAGTGTTCACATAATCAAAAAGGTTGCTTTATCCTACTCAACAAGGACTCTATCAATCTTGCTCTTTCAACCCTTGTATATATTAGAGGATCAAAGAATGTCATTCATTCTGTATCAACAATAATGACAGTTGCCGTGGTTATGTTTCTGATTTTTTTCCTTCATTCAGGTATCGCTGGAGCTTTGTATGTCCCTACGGTGCAAGCAACCTTACCACGCCTTGTTGGTGCTGCTGCTCCACCAGGAGCCAGTGCTCGGGAAAATCGTCGTCAGTGTTTAAAGGTTATTTTCCTTTTTATGTCACCATAGAGCTGGTTTGTTTTCATTAGAATAAAAGTTGATCTATTGTTGCTGTCAGGTTTTAAGGTTGTGGCTTGAGAGGAAAATCTTTCCAGAATCTGTTTTGAGGCACTATATGGATGGTATTGGAGGTTCAAATGATGATGCCTCTGCTGGATTTTCCCTTCGACGTCCATCCCAATCTGAGCGAGCTATAGATGATCCAATCAGGGAAATGGAAGGCATGCATGTAGATGAATATGGCAGGTGTGTTTTCTTCCATTTTTATTAATTTTGTTAGTGGCATATTTCTTGTCCCTTGAGGAAATGTTTGCATGGTCCTACACTGTCATGGAAATTTGATACAGGTATGGTCCATGACATGGTTATATTAAAGAAATAGTTTTAGAATTGGAACATAACATTGGAATCGACTATTTCTGTTGGAAAATGTAATATGCACAAATGCATGTGAATGTTAACACAATTATTGCCTAGGGAATTGAACCGGATCCTAGATATGTGATCTGCAGTGTGCCACTTTATGATAAAAAAACATAGGGAGCCATATATTTTCATGCATTTCTGCTTTATTTTTTTTCCTTACAGAAAGGACTGTATTTATAGAACAGATAAGCATTTGCAATAAAAAAAAAGGGGGGGGGGTTCTAGAATAACTGTCAATCATTGGTTAGTCTTTGCACAATACCATGTTGAGTACTATTGGAGAGTGGAAGCATGTGTTTCCACTTGTGTTCTTTGAATTATATGGCAGTCTTCTTGGAGGCTTTTAGAGGGGATACATTTGATTGGACTCTTCCTCTTTTATCCCAATGCTTCAAGGGTTATACTTTGCTGTCATGTGTTAGATCCATTTCCAATTTGTGGTTTTGGGTTTGATAAGTTGCCTTCTGCTTGTCCCTATTGCTATTATTTATGAAAATTGTAAATTTGACCATAAATCAGCTTTGTTTTTTTTTGTAACTTCACAAAAGAAGGGCAAGTATGATTGCCACAAGTATAAATGAACCACAAGCACAAAATTGACTGAACTTGTAACTTTTCACTTAAAACTGAAGTTGATACTCTTAAAGAAATTAAATAATCCTGGAGTATGAGGTGATGTAGCAGATGTTAAGGTGCTAGATGTCATTCCTAGAGCCTAATGTGTAGAAGTATGGAAGACACTTAATACCATAGGTAGTTTTGTATGATTTTGAATACGCATGAGCTTTTGCTCTTTATTTTTGTTTGCTGAAGTCATCTTATTATGTTATGAAACCTTCTGTTATTATCAGTGCAAATTTGTTTAAACCCTCGTGTTTCCATATGGCTTGCCATATTACATGCATTTCTTTGGTCAATAGAGTTTTATTTTTAGATGAAATTTGATTTTGATCAATGGAGAATTTCTTTAAATTTGGGTATTGACTTTAAGATCCATATTGGTTTTCTTGGCTTTGGTACCAGTAATGCCACATTTCAGTTGCCTGGGCTTTTATCTTCTCATGTGTTCGAGGATGATGATGATGATGACTTTCTGAGCAGTCCTTTTAAGGAAGTTAATGTTGTGTTAGGAGTTACAGAATCAACCCATGCTCTAGGAGAGAGAGAAATATTTACTGCGACTGCAAGTGACAGGCGCCATTGCATCTTAGAGGATGTGGATGTTGAACTTGAAATGGAAGATGTGTCTGGACACCCAAAGGATGAAAGACCCTCATCCATAGGTGTTTTTTTTGAAATGGAAGCACAGCCGCATTACTCAGATAGGTTACCAGAACCAGCATTAAATGATTCTGTCCATTTGTTGCCTCTACCAGATGGTTCTCCACCATCGCCTCCTGATTCTCCTCCTCCACCTCCGCCTTTGCCTTCCTCTCCACCGCCGCCGCCGCCGCCACCACCACCTCCACCACTTCCACCTCAACTCTCAACATCTTTGTCACCGCCGCCTCCACCTCCACCTCCACCTCTTCCGTCACAACCACCACCTCCTCTTCCCCCTGTGCCACCTTCAGCTCCTCTGCCTACTGTGGTACCACAACCATCTGTACCAACTCAATCTTCGTTACTAGCAAAACCAATACGACCATCTCAGTCATCTGTACAGTCCTCTCCTCATTTGGCATATCAATCAGCTGTACCTCATGAATACTGTACTACACCCAATGTAAGTATTTTGGCTGTCCATTTACTTACATGTGAATGTGTTAGTTTGTTTATTGTGACCTAAAATTTCTGTTCACAGAGTAATCAAATTGTCCAAATGGCTGGAAGTACTCCTCATGGGAATCACATGTTCTTAAATCCTCAAGCTCCTCAACAAAACCCACATTTTCAGCCAGTTAATGCACCTTTTGCACAAAGACCGCTGCATTCAAACCTACCACAAAATGCATCAGGTCACTTCTCATTCACGACGCCTCCAATTCAGCAGCTTCCTTATCCCCGTCAATACTCTATGCCATCACATCCAGATGGTCGGCCACGATTTTCCACTGATGAACAGTGGAGGATGCCTTCAAGCGAATATGCAGATAATCATCCTGGTGCATGGATGGGTGGAAGAAATCCATCTTATGCAGGCCCTTCTTTTGGCCAGGAAGGTATGTGCAACTGTGTCCCTGTAATTATAGAACACTTGATCTTGTATTTTTAAATCCTCTTGCTACCTGTGCTCGCGTGCATATGTATTGCTTAGACCTTGATCTTTTTTAGTTTTTTTAAAATAAAATTGAATCAGACAGGAAAGTTACCAATTCATATTTTCTCTGTAATTATACTGAACAGTCTGCACAATCCATTCATGCTCTTATCTGGGTGGGATTGAATGATTATGGTTTGAGGAGGTTATTGTGGATGCTAAACCATATTACAATTGATGAATCAATATTTTATTTTAAAAAGCAAATTAACTTCTTGAAACCTATAATTATGAGAGACAAAATGATAACTTACTGTATACTGTTTCTCTCATTTTAATTCATTATTTTATCTTTAATGCACAATGTCTCTTAATGTAATGATCTTGTATCATTATTTACCATTAATGCTATAGATATCATACTATATATTGAGTTTGCACGTGCTTACTTAAAAAAAAGAAAAGAAAAGAAGAAGAAGAAGTGATGGCAGACGCTTGCTTTCCATCTTTGCTCATGTAGGTTACTTTTCTATGTTGCTTCCCATATTAGTGATTCTTTTGGAGTAACCTTTTTGATTGGATGCTTGATTAAGCGTTCAAGTTATCATTCACTAAGATTTGTGGTCTGGAGAGAAAACATAGTTGTAAGGAAGCTTGATTGATTACATGTTATGAATTTTTTTTTTACCAATTTAATTTAGTTTTGTCTTCGCTTTAAAACTTGATACCTAAAGTTCACAATCAGTGCTTTGCAGAGCGAGGATGCAAAATGCTTTTACTAGTTTCTAGCTTGTGCACATTATATGTATTTAAAGTTGTTTGCCGTGCTTATGTGCAAGCATTGCAACTGAACCCGGGAGCTTGTTTATTTCTCATTTGGCATGTTTATGCATGTCCTGCAATGTGACTTTAGGGAAGTGTGTTTTATTTTCTGTGTTTGCTTTGGGATGTACTTTTTCTTTGATACACAGGCTAATAGATCATAAAATTTTTTCCTTGGCAGGTCACTTTCGGCTACCACCTCCAAATAATATGGGTTTTCAGGTTGCTCCCTCCAACAAGGTACCTGCTGGAGCTTCCATTCCAGGTGAGCTTGCTTTGTAAAAGATGGTCTCATTTTGCTCATAAGGGACTTTTGTAGCACTTTAGTAAATTGACCTCCAATTTGAATCTAATAATTGCTGTATTGTTTTAGGTCATGGTGTTACACAGATGTTGCCATGTAGACCAGACATGCCTGCCCTTAACTGCTGGAGGCCAGCATAATAAAGAGCCTGAGGGCATCTTAAGTTTTTGAGTAAGTTCATGTTCCTTCTCATTTGTGTTTTTTGGCTAAATTTCTGAAAAATGTTTATGGTCCTCATAAATTTGCATTCCACTTCATTTCAAGAACAGGTCCTCAGATATTTTGCCATAATTTCTGTCACTTATTGTGATAATTGAACCGAAGTGGCATCAACATTAGCGAATCATCTGTCATGTTTGGTGTGATTATAAGTTGAAGTTTATCCTGTATTTAAAGGGTTTCAAATTCATTTCTTTCCTATAATTTCTCACTAAACTTCTAGTAAAATGTTTTTGATTGATCATTCAGTGCAAATTCTTGTGCAATGGCACCATCTAGGGACTGCAATTATTATGATAGTTTAGTGAAGCTTAGTGCATCTCTCTCTCTACATACATACATACATACATACATACATACATACATATACATATATATATATGATGGGAGGATAAATCTGTGGTTAACTTTTCCAGCTCTGTGATCCTGAAATGAGAAAGTGCGCTTGCGTTATCATGCGCCTCAAGGAAGGTTCCCATTTTGGACAAAATACAACTACCTCTTGAAGGCAGTGTTTGAACCTTGTGGAGACTCTTGGCAGGGCTCTGTATAGTGTAATTTCCTGACAAATGTATCCCAGGAACATCTGCTTCTGAGTGTAGGGCCGTGTTTCTTACTTGGTTAGTACATCTGTTTCTTAACTCTTGTAATTACACTGATGTTAGTATATATAGAGATCTTCTAAACCACAAGTTTGAGAAGTGGTGAATTGATTGATTCTTCTAATACATAACTTTTTTATCTTGTTTTTCTTCTCTGTATAATATTTTGTTCTGTAAGGTTCATTAATAATACAGCAAATGCATTCACTTTCATTTCCATCTTCCATCTGTGGGGGGCATGCATGGTTCAATCAGAGAACTGGATGCTCAACTGAATGCCTTTTGGTGCATTGTGTCGCTCATAGAGTTTTTTATTTAGTGAATGTTGGTCTATCATCTACCCATGGCCTTGTGCTTGGGAGAATAATAGACTTATGTAGGACAATTCTGAAGTCCATTTGGTTTCCAAGGCAGTCAAACAGGGCTTCTTTGGTCAATTTTTGATGATGACAAAGAAATTTGATTTGGTTGGGTGTTTCCTTTTATTTTGGAGGTATTGGGACATGGCTGTAAATGAGTGGCTGGGTTATGTTTTTCATGAATTGACCTCTAGATTATTCCTTTTTGTTTTTTATTTTGGTTTGGTTATATTATGTAAATAATTTAACTTACAATTGAAAAAAAATTGTATGATGTGGTGGCAGCATGAAAGTTGCAGGAATCCTTTTTCCCTTTCTACTTTTGTTTCATAGGTGAACTTTTAACCCCCTTTTAATCATAAGTGTCAGCTCCTTTGTTATTTGAGTCCTGCTATAAAAGAAATTTCCATTTAGTTCTATAAGCACCATACTGTTGAAAGGCATTCCAGCTTCAGAGGCAGGTGAGCCTGGAAACCTTAGAGATTCAAAATTCTTTCATGTTTGATAATCAAGTACTCAAATTTCAAGTTTCGCATCTAAAATCAGCAACTTAAATTTGGTCTAGTTGTTAATTAGCTAAATTCATATGTGGGCTGTATCTACTGATGTGAATACTTATGTGTAAACAAACTGATGCGGTATTCACATCAACCAAGTAAAAAATCAAGTGTGGCACTATCTTGAAAAGATTTAGAAATAAAAAATTATGAATAACCAAAAACAAATGAGATCCCAATATAAAACAACGAAGGGAGTAGATTAACACAATGAAGGGAGTAGATTGAAATTGATGCATGGATCATAGCATGAAAAATATGATCTTAAATTTAAACTAACAGACTAACAACTTGCAACATGCGAACCCGAGCTGTGTCTAGTACTTTATCATACTTTTTACCCTTAAATCTCTCAGATTTTTTTTTAAAATTTTTTCCCAGATTCTCTGTTGCTTAACTTCTCTTCAACTCTCTTAAGACCTGACTGCTTCGTGAGGCTTTTGATCAGTGATCTCTCTCTCCTCATGTCTTCAATTTTAGTTCATAACCCAATGGTTTGAATAGTGAATGAAAATTGGAAAGGAATACAGACATGGTTTTACTGTGGTTCAAAATTAGCCATTGAATATTAGGGTGAGCTTCCTTGGTTGGTGTTCCATGAACAGATAATTCTGTTTTTTATTTTATTTTATTTTGCTTTGTGGATCAGCAGATGTCGAAGATCATTCTACTAGCAACACATTTCTCTTCTATTGTGTTTCTTTCCCTCAGTTTCACAGACTTCATATCTTGTGCAATGCCTGTATTTCTATCTTTTCTTGGGAGACTGATTTGGTTATTGGAACTTGCTGTTTTCTGTTCATACTCTTAATTCTTTTTTCTTCTCCCTCGGGTCTTATATTAGATTCTGGACTTTAGAGGGGTAAATTTTCTTGTAGCTCGCTTTTTTTTAATCTTGCCAGGCCTTCACCTCCTACTTGTTTCCTCTTGGTCATTATATGTGGAAAGCTGATGGAAACTCTTGGTCATTATATGTGGAAAGCTGAGTTTCCATCTCAGATTCAAGCTTTTATCTGGACAGGTTTTCTCAACAAAATTAAAACTAATGATTTAAGGCCAGCTAGGAAGGCTCACTGTTACTCTTTCTCCTCATATATGTGTTATGGGTGATGGTGGTGGGGAGACTGTAAGCCGCTTCTTCTTTGTCATTCATAGGGGATAAGTGAGGTAGTTTCTTTGGGATTTGCAGGAGACTACGGGTAGTTTCAGGCTCAATGGATGACATTTCTTCTTGATGTTCCTGGAAGGGTTTGCTAAGAACAATGACAGCAAGATCCTTTGCAATCATGCTATTTGTCTGTGGGGTGTGTTATATGGCAGGAGCGGGATGCAATCTTTAGCGACCACTAATTTTGGAGCAGATCTTGCATGGTGAATAGTTCTTTTAGCTTCATTACACTCTTCTGCTCATAAACTCTTTAAGGGAGTCACTAACTGATATCCAAGGAGAATGGAAAGCTCTAGTGTTGCTGAGTTTAGTTAGTTTCTAGTCTCTTGTTCTCTCCACCTTCTGGAAGGTGCCTCATCTTCCTTTTTATAAACCTCTTCTTTATCCAAATCAAACAACAATATATTTTCTTTGCTGATTGATTTAACTGTATGTTAATTTATGATAGATTTAGAATCACTTCTTTGATGTGTTGTTTGGTTGCTTAGAGAATTTGTGGAAACTGACCTACTGAAAAGTGTACGTAGAAAACCTTTTAACACTGGGTGATTAGAAATTGTGGTGGTTACAGCTGTGTTCTCCAGAATCAGAGAGTACTGATGGTTTCTTTGGTTGTCATTTATAATCTTAGGTTGTCAAGAAATGTACTCCTTTTAGAATTCACATAATTAGTAAATGGCATTCGCTCCATCTCAGATTCATGCACAGTCAATATATGCAATGTATGCATCTTGACAAGTGACATCTAACTAAGGTTGAGAACTAAATTTGGACTATTTGATTTGCGAGGCTTAATGACTTTATGTGTTGCTTTTTTTTGTGTGGAGGTAGGCGGATTTGACTATAGACCTATATGTAACTCTCTGCCCCTACGTTTGACTACCAGTTTGAGCATGATTCTTAAACTCAGTTCTGATTTTGTGCATAGAAGCTGCCTGCTGCAATTTTTCTTGGTAAAGGTGGTGAGTTTCTGCTGTCATTATGGATGCCTCAAATTATCTGTAAATCTTTATTCTTGCAGAAGTGGCTAGAAGTTATGGGCCTCTACCTCTTCTTGATCATGTATATTATAGGACGTTCTCAAGGTCTTTTTGGATCTATGCTCACCCCTGTTCATTTGAATTTTATGTTACTTTTAGCTGGGTGGCTTTAACAACCGAGCTACTCTAGGTCTGTTGACTTTTTTCTTCTGGAATTCCGGGTTAGAGAAAATGTTGCGGACTCTTTCATGCATGTTAATCCAATCTTAGCACCTATTTAACAGCATCACTTGAATGTTGCCATTTATTTTCAAAAATAATTTCACAAAATCTTGCACATTCAGAGTTTGATTTTGTCAGGTGAGATTCCTGTGGAGACCTAGAAGTTAGAAATCATAAGAAGG
>Ga0325402_1003810_pt1 | contig 13761 bp, 6 predicted proteins | sample PopdelMetagenome_22_FD_207212 | JGI IMG/M metagenome (GOLD analysis project Ga0325402, IMG submission 207212) | Populus deltoides microbial communities from Bellville, Georgia, United States - Xylem-PdKOR-R3 | ecosystem: Host-associated > Plants > Phyllosphere > Stem > Wood/Secondary xylem... | reverse complement strand
TGAGAAATTAAGATGGCAAGCTTCCTTGATTAAGCAACAAAACTACATGGTAAAGGGGAGTGAGAACACTTCCAAATCTTAAGGAACCTGTCAGCCTGACATGCATGGCTTATTAGCTGGTAGAGGTAGTTGAGAATAATTATCGAGGAGGGTTAGCCTATTCGTACCTTTTCTATATATATATATATATATATATATATATATATATATATATATATATATATATATATTTTGTGTGTGTAGGACAATATACGATAGAAATGGTGGGGGTTACCACATAAGAGAATAACTACAATATTTTAAATATACAATATTTTCTATATAGATATATTCTATAATATACCCCCTCAAGCTGAGAGTGGAGGATCAACATGAAACTTAAAACGAAAAGTAGCAAACAAGGCAGTAGGAAGTGGCTTAGTAAAGACATCTGCTTGTTGATCCTGAGAGGAAATAAAATGAATATGAATCTTCTTCTTCGCTAATCTATCTCGGACAAAATAATAATCAATCTCAACATGTTTTGTGCGGGCATGGAAAACAGGATTCGTAAACAAATAAGTGGCACCAAGATTATCATACCAAATGGTAAGAGCAGAAACAGATGGAATCTGAAGGTCTGTCAATAAATACTAAAGCCAGATAACCTCAATAGTGTCATCAGCTAAGGCTTTGTACTCAGTTTCAGTAGAAGAACGAGCAACTGTACATTGCTTACCTAATTTTCATGAAATTGGTGTCTGACCAAAGAACACAGAATAACCATATGTAGATTTTATATCATCAACACTATCTGCTCAATCTGCATCTGTAAAACCATGTAAAGACTATTGGGGTGAAATTGAAAAATTAAGGAGTCAAATGATGCATTTTTATCTGAATCTATATGAAAAGATAAAAAGAATTTAAGGACTAAGAGGGGAGGTTGGAAAAATTAAGGGGGTAATTGATGTATTTTTGTTTGGACCTATGTAAGAATACTATATATATATATATATTATAAGGACTAAAGGTAGGAATTCAAAAAATTAAGTGCTGTAATTGCCCCCTTCTCCATAACCAGGCAATGCTTAAACTGGATTAATTGAATTTGAAGAGAGAAATATGAGGATAATCTCTCTCTCTCTCTAAAGGTAGGAATTCATACCGCAGCTCTTCTTCATCAATCCCCGTTTAGAGATAGCCTTTAACTGAAAAAAACGGATTTGTCAATATAAGGGAATGAATTCCACTATATCAATAGCAAGAAGAAAGGAATGGCTGACACATTAAACTTGTATCAAATCAATGTCTTAGTTGGGCCAAGGTTAGGAACAAAACAGTTTTGAGCTTTGAGAGATTAACTCTAATTAAGAACGTTCACTAAGATGCTTTTTTCCATTTCGTTCCTTTTATTTTCACCCTCAAATGTTTTATTGATTTTTTTTTTAACTTTGTATCAAATTTTTCATTTTTTAAATAAATGGAACCTATTTTTATTTTTTTTCAAGATATGCTTATTTTTTTAATTTTTTCTATGGTTTTGAATCAAATATAACCATTAAATGTTTTTTTGTACTTTGTCCCAATTACTTTTAAAGCTAAGGCTAGCCCAAGACCCCCCCCCCCCCCATTAACTTGAAAAAAAAGGGCCTGCTAACAGGCATTTGGCCGAGCTCACCAGGCATAGAAGCACTTGCTCTCATTTTTTTCTCTTACCTTCCTTTTTTTTTTAATGTTTTTTTAATAAATGTCTTTTTTATATATGTTTTTAAAAGTTTTCTAAAATTTATGCTTGGATTAACACCCTGTGTTATTTGAGCATGCGTAAATAGAATAACAGTGGCCATGATGGCCTCCCAAAAATGTAGCCTTGAGCAGTGAAAACAGAGGTGCTGCAACAGCAGGTATAAATAAACCAAAGGCCAAGAAAAATGCAGAATTGCAAAGACAACTTGTGTTGAACCAGAAAAAACGAAGAGAAAGATCTGAAACTCAATGAAACAGAGGGCAGCGTGTGTGTATAAACAGAAGAAAAACTCCGACCCTATTGTCACACACCCTATCCCTGTCGTTATACTAATCTGTGTTTATGATAACAAACTCAATTACATGGTTGCTAAGAAAAAAATAGCGAAGAACATTATAACACCAAGGTGGATGATCCCGAAGCGACATCGATGTTCCAATTGCATAAAGACAAAGAATAACATGTAATCCTGGACCGTACCGTTGCAGTAGTAGAGAGAAAATTAAAAAACAAAAAAAAAAACACACACATATTTTTTGAAAAAAAAAAACTAACCCAGATGTATCTGAAAAATTAAATAGTTGTTTAAAAAAAAAACTGCTCCAGTCTACAATTGATTAAAAAACAGTTATCATCTCGCTCTAACATTCTAACGGGGAAGCAAACTATTCCCACCTCGAGTGAGAAGACCACATGGAAGCAGATCCACACGTGAGAAATACCGCTCCAGTCTACAGTGTTTACACTAAGTTGCAACAGAAATCTACTGACGCGTTTTAGTTTATTCTTTTGTAGTTAGGTGTTTTTAGCCTTGGATTTTTGGTTAATTTTAGGTTTGATTGAGGATAGTAATATGATTTAGTATTGAAATATTTTTTTAAAATAAAAAAAGGTATTAGCGCTTTGGATCCGCCGTGCATGTTAGACAGTGTGTACATCGACTCCTGGTTATTAAAAATAGGCTTCTGTCGTGTCATTTTATTCTTTGTTGTTTCCTTTTTCATTATAGGTGGCACATGCCACCCAAATGTGGTCGAATTATCGCTAATTACTCTTTTTTCCCTCTTCATTTCTCTCTCTAACCCTAAAAATACACTATGGTCCTCATTGTTATTGGTATTTTAGATTTAGTCTTTTTAGTTTTGATTTTTGTATTTTTGTCATTTTCCCTCCAGTTAAAGTTTTATTTGTCTTCAATTTAACCCGTAAATCTTAATTTGTATATATAATGTTTTTCGATTCAGTCCTTCTACTTTTAATTTCTTATTTTTTTTGTCTTTTTGTTAAAGTTTTTATGACTTTCAATTTTATCCTTCAAATCAAGTTTATGATTTTTGTATTTTCAATGATAATAATAATGATTTCAATTTGGTCCATCTTCTTTTGTTTTCTTATTGTTTTCCTTAGCCCTTTTATCAAAGTTTTTATATTTTTCAATTTTATCCTTCAAATCAAGTTCATGATTTTTAATTTTCAATAATAATAATAATAATAATAATAATAATAGCAATAATGATGATGATGATGGTAGTAGTAGTAGTAGTAGTAGTAGTAGTAATTAAATTAGTGATGATGATAATAGTAGTGATGATGATAGTAGTTTTAATAATAGTAGTAGTAGTAGTAGTAGTAATAATAATAATAATAATAATAATAGTGATTTTTTCATCTTTAAGGATATTTTTATTATTTTATTGTTCATAAATATAATAATTAATATATCATGTGAAAATATAAAAATACTTCTAATTTAAAAATAAATAATTTTTTAATGATAAAATATTCATTAGACTGAAGTGGTGAATACGAAAAAGCACTACTAAGATTTTTCCTTCCATTTTAGTGTGTGTGTGTGTGTGTAGTCCTCATATGCTTGCGAACTTCTTCAGTCGGGGCAAAGTGACGCCACTTCAAATTATAACATAACTACTAGAATGATGCTCATGATTCGTCGTGAATCTGGGCAATTTCTTTACAGCTGAAAAAATAATATCAAAGTATTATTATTATATTTTAAGAAGGAAAAACAATTAAAGACTCAGTATAATAGAAAAGGAACTAAAAATAATAATAATCATCAAACTTCATGAATCAAACTGTAAAATGATAAAATTAAGAAAAAAAATCATGAAAAAAAGGTATTAAAAAAAGCACAAAAAAAACCAAATGAAATTGTCAAAACTTATGAGTAATATTATGTCAAACCTTAAATACAAAAAAATATTGAATTGAAGTGCAAAATCAAAAAGAAAAATCAAATTCACAAAAGAATCCAAAACATAAAAAAAAACAAAGAAAAACAATTTTTAACGAACTCAATGATAATAGATAAAATTTCTAAAAATAATGAAAAATAATTGATGGGAACCCGGTCCAACCTTCAAAATCTGTGACATGGATTATAAGGTCAGATTAAAAGGCAAACAAAAAAAATAACAATGTAAATTCTAAACCAACCAAAATAATTAGGGATAGACATGAAAAAAAATTAAGAAAAAAGTGATTTAAAAAATATAGATTTGAAAAGAAAGAGAACCAAATCGGACACAAAAAGAAAAAAAACAAATCATAAGGGATGAATTTGGAAAACAATTTCAATTAAAAAAAGGATATGAACAACTAAAAATAACAATAAAAAAATAAGGATTGTAAACCACCGCTTATAAATTTTTCTAGACTATAAGACCAAGAGGGGTCAATGTTCAAATAATAGAAAGTTAGGGGTTTATATACAAATGATAAAATGACCCATAGTGTGAAACCCTGGAAATTTATAATTTAGATATGCATATGACTCGGTGGAAACTCTGTAAAACCCCAACAAAAGACTTCACCATGATGAATTGAATAATGAGAAATAAAATAGAAATTGTGATAAATTGTAAAACTCCTGATCAAATTTTATGATATTAATAAAATTATTGATAATTAAGAACTGAGAATGAGTTGAGCTAGTTAAAATAAAATAAACTGGAATGGTATTGAATTATTATAAAAGAAATTTTAGAGAGAGATTTTTTTTGCATAGTATTTTAAAAGCGGACTAAGAAAAGCCATTTGGTTGAACAAATAGATACTCGAACTTGATATAAGGATGTTTTAGTAAATATGGATAGATTTGCTATATAAATAGCAAAATTATGCAGAAAAAAGAGAGGATGGCCGAATGAAAGAAAAAAAACGGGGAGACAGTGAGAGAGTGTATCTTGAGAGCAGACACTAAAACGGCTATATCTCTGTATTGCACCGTTGGATTGGTCTGGTTATTGGATATATTATGGTTCTCACCACCCTCCAACATCTGACCGCTAGGATCTGAATTTTCTGGTTTGGTGTGAGAGATATAGCCCTCACAACATTTCAAGGAAAACCTGCCTGCAGGTCAGTCACGGTCACTAGCAGTTTCCTCCTTTGTCCACCGTTGGATCTGCTCAAATTTGGATATGTTGGTGATATTGGTGAGCTTTTTATTATGAACGGTGGAGATTGGGATTTGAGACTTCTACAAGGAGGTATTCATCGTAGAACAGTATATTGTTAATTTTCAGGTCTGTTTGGTTTTGTTTAGATCTAAAAAGATCTATCCGTTAAAATTCTATGATTTTTTAGTATGTGTTGCATGATATAATGGTAGTTAACTTCACCGTTTGGATTGTGTTCATTTTGATTGAGTTGGGAGAAACGAGAACCTTACTGAAACATTGTTTTTAAGTTAGGTTAACAAAAATGAAATGAATGGAAAGTGTGGTGGCTTGATTTGTGTTAACCATCAAAAGCATGCTAATTATGATTTAAATTGAAGAAAATCCTTAATGTCTTTCCTTAGGCATGTTTGGTAATATTATTGATAGTAGAAAAAGGGAGATATTGGTTGTCTCAATCTATGTATTGGGACTTAACAGTTTTATCACCTACCTTTCGGCTGTGGTTAGGGATTGTCTCAATCTATGTATTGGGACTTAACAGTTTTATCACCTACATTTCGGCTGTGGTTAGGGAACCAATATGATAAAATTCCAGATTGAGTTCTTCACAAAAGTTGTAGATATGAATGTTATCTTTTCAACAAACCTAACCTCGTATCATTTAGAGTTATAGAACTTCAGATATGGACAAAAAATGAAAGAAGAGTCGAAACTGTCTTGTATTTGATAGATTTTGTTGAGTATTATAACATATAATTTCGGGGGTGTTAAGGGCAGAATTGGTCTTCTGATCCTTCAGTAGAGTTGTAGGATCGTGTCTTATCTTTCCAATGAACCAAACCACACATAAAACTAAATTCTATAACTTTACTTACGAATTAAATGGTAAATAGTGTTCTCGAGTGAAAACTGATCTAGAAAGTGTAATGAGGTAGTTGAAGGAAATAATCGGAAAATGAATTAAAACATTGTGATGAATTCAAGTGAATGAGATTGCAATAGTATGAGAACACACATTGTGATAAAATTAAAAGAGGGTACTAATTGTATCTCTTGATTCTCAAACAGAAAAGATGTATGGAGCAGGGTCGTCAATAGTTAAAGGGACTCGATCAGTTGGGGAAACATGTAGGTGCATTGCACCTTGTCTTTTCAATTTATGTAAACTCATTGATAAATTTCAGAATTTATTGTTTTATTGCTTCGATAAACATTAGAATGAATATGAGTACCTTTGCATACATTGATGTGTATCAACTAGTTATGATATAATTGGAATGGATACGAGTGCCTTGCGTACATTGATATATATCAAACTTGTGATGATATTATTGGAATGAATAAGAGTACCTTGCGTACAACAGTATAGATCAATTAGTTAGGATAAATTGGCTCTTAAAAAAAAAGATATTTTCGACACTCTTATATGGTATGTGATATGAGTAGAGGTCGAGATAAAGAGAAAAGGTTGAATTGTGGATGTTGTGTGTAAATGAAAAGGTTGATGAATTTGGTCAGATTCGTCTCCTGACTTGTAGAGAGAATTCAAGTAAGATGATGAGGGAATTAGGATTAGGTTCCTTCATAATAATTGTAGTTTTGGATGTGGACTAACTAAGAAAACTGGTCTTGCTTAATTTAGAGCTATAAAACTCTAACTATGGGTCACCAACCGAGACTGGGTCATGATAGACCCTATAGGGCAATAGGTCTATTTTGTTGACGAATAATTTTGAGTGTTTTAAGGGCAGAACTAGGTTCTTTTTCTTCATGGGACTTGTAGCCCCGTGTCTTAACTTTCCAACGAGACCAACCTCGCTTGAAACGAAGTCCTAGAACTCCAGATATAGTCAAAACTTTAAGGAGAGGTCGGAATACAACCTCTACTGGTAGATTCAAAAAGTCACTAAAGTGACTATTTAAACGCGTTAAAGGGTGAAAAATTTGGGTCCTTTCCCTTCAGGAAATATGTGATATTATATCTTAGCTTTGAAAAGAAACGAGCCATGTTCGAAATGAAAATTTGTAATGATAACTATGGTCGGACAAAGAATGACAATATTAATGAATGAAATTGGCATGGACTAGCATACATTTAGTGTATGCTAGGATCCCGGGTAAGGGGATCACCATGCATCGATGCCTATGGGGCATGGACTAGTATACATTTAGTGTATGCTAGGATCCCGGGTAAGGGGATTACCATGCATCAATGCCTATGGGGCATGGATTAGTATACATTTAGTGTATGCTAAGATCACGGGTAAGGGGGATCACTAAGCATCGACGCCTACGAGGTGATGATGATACCGGTGAAATTGGTATTCACAATGAGTTAGGCAGAAATAGTTGTGGTTGATCTTATGGAATCTTGAATGAAAGTTGAAAATGGAAGGTGAAACAGTTTTAGTAGTTGAATGAGAAAGTTCTAATGGAAAACAAAAACGGAGAACTGAATAGAATATGATTACATGTTTGCCTTTTAAATTATTGGATATTTGTGTTACTATACTTATTGTGATATTCATGTTTCAATAATATGTATTTTTGTTTCAGGACCATCGCGTGCATGATAGGAGTAGATCCTAACTTTTGTTCACTTTTTGTCATGTAGTTTTAGGGAGTATATCCTTGTATTTTAAAATATTAAAACATTCATATAACTTAATTTATATAATGGATGTTTTAAACTTGATTAGATGAACTTAACTCTGAAATCCATATAATCATGTTTCATGTTTGCGTGTTTATCTCATTTATTCCTCTATAATGATATTTGTTGTTCAATGTATGTTATAAATATTATGGTTGTGATGATGATGATGATGTTTATAGGATTGAGACCCAGGACAATTGAGTCGTGATTGAGTTATGAGATGTTAAATACTAGAAGTGTAAACAGGGTATATGTCGATAATTTGGTACCTCCTGATATAGGGAAGTTTCTGCCAAAATTTCGGTGGATTTTTATATGAGAACTATAAAAAAAAAAATACTTGTATTTTTACGTATCAAATCATAGGAAAAATAATTATAAATGTAATGAAAGTATGAGGTGTTACAAGGACCATATTTGATATAAAAATAAAATGTCAAGGGATGAAATCCAAAAATAAATAAATTTAACATAAGAATTCAAGACCAAAAACATCATAATTAAAATAATAAGGATCAAATCTAATATAAAAACAAAGTGTAAAGGAATGAAATTGAAAAAATAATTAACTTACTAAATGATCCAAGACTAAATACATTGCAATTAAAAAAATGAGAATCAAACCTGATATAAAAATAAAGTATCAGGGGATGAAATTGAAAAAACAAATTGATTCAATAACTAATTCAAGACCAAATACATTGCAATTAAGAGAATGAGGATCAAATTTAACTTAACAAATAAATAGCTGGACTTTTTCGTTTTTTTGCAATGGATAACATGTTTTTCTAGGTGAAGAAAGGAAAAGGAGGGAGGAAGGGAAAAAGTCCATGTCAGCGCCCCTCCACGCGCTGCTGGCGAACACGCGCCTCACCACCATGATGGAAGTGATGAGGCGTATCAAATGTCGCCCCGCACAGCAGCATTCGGCGTTTTGTGGGTACCGCATGCACCACCCGAAATGCGAAGGCAACGCCCACTGCACGCACCAGCAACTTTTTGAAATTAAAATTAATTTATACATATTAAAATACCAAATCATCCCTAACCCCTCATTAGAATTACAAAAAAAAAAACCATAGAAAAAAACCTAAAATGGCCTTGCATCCATAGTAGAGAGAGTTTATTTTTTAGGAATATTTAAGTAATTGACACACAAAAAAAAAAACATGAAAAACCTGAAAAACCCCTTAACCAAAGGGAAAAAACATTTAAGGATTATTTGGTAATTAAATAATATAAAAAAACATGAAATTACTAATCAGCACACTTATTTAACGTAATTACTTATAAGCCTTGTGGAAAAGACTCATATACCCCTCAAGCCAATATAGCCTACCAAGGTCAAAATTAGCCTTTCATTGTAGATTCACACAGTGAAAAGGTGACCTCTCTTAATTATAGTAAATGATTCAAAATCATGAAGTCCAACTTTTCTATTTGTATCCTTGTCTTTGTATATTGACATTTCATTTATGTATAAAATTTTCCCTGATCACAACCAACGTTGATAATCACTCTTATAATCCAATTTTGTCCCCTTTCAAATATCCTTGAAAAAAGCAACAAATATCTCAATCAAAAAGCAAAAAAAAAAAAATACAATTAGAAACAAAATTAAAAAAATATTAATAAAATGATTGAAATTAACTAAATAATTAAAAATAAGAAAGTCAAGAACTGAATTGGAAAATGTGACAACATGCAATATTATTTCAATGTAATCCAAGACAACATTGAGAAGAAATATTAAGAAAATGGTTGAGATTGGCCAAAAATTAAAATACTAAAGATACAAAAAAATAAAAAATGAGAAATTAAAGGACCTTTTTTAAAACTCTAAAATTTATTTTAAACCAAAACGACATCATTTCATATTAAGTAAAGCGGTGTGCTTTATTCCTTGTAATGAAATGGTGCTTTAAAAAAAAGCATCAAAACAATGTTGTTTTGGTGCATGCATCAACACAATAGTTTCTTCCCTATTGCATGGCTTATACAACTTTTTTCCTTTTCTTTTGTGCTTTCATGTCTTTTAGTAGGACTTTGGCCACTCGTTTCTCTCTTCCACACCTCTCACAATGACAAATATATAACACACCACTCTCCTCCTTTGCATGTTCATAAAAAAAAAATAACACTCTAACCGTTTAAAGTCACTGCAAAAATGGTGCAAAGATTAAAAAAAAAACTTTGGCCAAAGAGTACAACCATGGTGTAAAGTTGAGATTAGCTCAAAGGAACCAACGGCCATGATCATGCCACCAAGAAAGGTTCCAGAAGCTTCATCTTCGCTAATAAATAGAAAGGATAAGCAAGAAAAGAGAAAAAAACAAAGTTAGAGAAAGAAAATGAAGAGAGAGAGAGAGTTTGAACTAAAAGGAGTAAACAAGTTTGAGCCATGAGAGAGGGGAAAGAAAAAAAATATGAGAAAGCAAATGAAAAAAAAAACCCGAGAGAGAAAGAAAACAAAGGAAAAAAAACAAAAACCCAAGAAAGAGAAAGAAGCTTGAGAAAAATTACTTGAAAACCACACCACTTCAAGCACTGTCATCATCTTTGCCACCAGTGGCCACCACAACAGCTCCTTCATCTGGAACCAGCCTTAAGGTAAGCCCCTATCTCTTTTCCTTTTTTTTTTTTTTACTTCTTTGCAGGTTTTGTCATGAAAGTTACCGTGTACAATTGAAAATAATACACATGTTACTACTGATGCATGGTTATTATTCATCCATGCATTTATATTTTATTTATGCTAACTTCACGTTCATGTTAGCTTTGTTTTGTAAAGTTATGTTCTCGCCTTCTTATGTATGCATAAGCATGCAAAAATTCATTTTTAGAATTAGGTTAACATTCACTCATGCATTTTGTTATTTTATTTTTATTGGTTTTGTAGTAATGTTAGTTTCATTTCATAAAACTATGCTTTTGTCTTTTACATTTGTACGCATACAAATATTTATTTTCAAGAAAAAACAAAAACAACATCAATGATTTTTCATCAACTTAACATCGTGTTTTGATAAAGCTTAGTTTTAATAGTTAGATTGATGTATCTTCTAATTTTTAGAAACTGAAATAGGCCTAGTTCCATTTAAAAAAAATAAAATTAAGTTCAATAGTAAGTTGATGAGTTTTCATCAAGTTAGCATCATGTTGTAATTAAACTTGGATTTTAATATTTAGGTCAATGAGCCTTCTAGTTTTAAGGATCCATGTAGGCCCAACATGATGTTTTTAACAAAAAAAACAAGGTCAATAATAAGTCAGTGAGTCTCCTGAAAGTAGGGACCAACACAGGTTAAACATGGTATGATGTTCAATTTTTATTTTTGTAGAAAATAATAATGATGATAATAAAAGGTCAAGAAATAATAAAAAATAATAAAATTAAAAATTTCAAAACTAAAAAAACCTCGAGATGAGAGACTCTTGCTTAGGGCCCAACACTAACTAGAGAAATATCCAGCAACAATAAATAACATATGAATAAGCCCAGGAAATAATTTGAACAATCAATGGCATGTTTAAAATGAACTTGGGAGAAATAAAAGGATGAGGTAATCATTCCTTGGAAAAAATACGGTAAATGTGATTTTTATCTTTCATTTAGCAACCGACCCCTTACTTAAATATTGGGAACTAATGCATATTTTAAGATTTTTAATCTTCTTAAATAACTAGGTTACAACTCCATTTTATTTAATTTTAGAGGTCTTATTTATGCCAAGTGCAACAATTACAATTTATAATCAAAGGCTGAGTGGTGAATGGGTGTTTTAATCGATGTTATTAAATCCAATCTAACCTAATGAGTCGATTTAGGACTTGATTTGGGCTAGATTTTGAAAAAACCGAGTGAGAGTTGACCCGGTCAAAACCTAGTTTGACATTTTAATTTTATTTTTTCAAAACAACGTTGTTTTAACTTTTTTTTAAAAATAAATCTTAAAAAAATATTGTTTTAAATTGAACCAGATCAATTTGTCCAACTCATAACTTTGACTTTGAACCAGATCATAGATCAAATCAAGTTTAATAACTTTGATTTAAAAAAAAAAAAGACCACATTCAAAGTACACTAATTATTTAGTTCTTTTCCAAAAAGTAAATGCATTACATCGGAATGTACATTGATCTAAATATATAACTAATTAGTTTGATGGTTACGTAAGCAATTTTTATTTTAGTTTTGGAATAAAAGATGAGATTATATTAAAAAAATGATTTTCCATAAATTCTTGATTTTGATATAAAGAACATATTTTTGTCTGAATTAAAAGAATTATTTAATGTTGATATGCAAAAGATGACTTGTTAATGGGTTGACCCATAAGCATAAATGTGTTAGGTTGGGCTTTGATCAACATTTTAGAGAAGATCTCATTTTTTTTCTTTTTTTCCCCTTAATTAAAATTATATTTACAGACCCTATTCAAAAACTAATATAAAAAGAAATTAAGTTACTGTGTTAATGGGTTAACCCATAAGTTACTTGGTCTAACACGAGTCTGCCATTTTTATTAAAACATCTTCGTTTTGTTTTTTTACTTGGTCTTGATTTAACTGGATCTAACCAGATTAATTAGTCATTAAAAACTTGATTAGGTCACTCATGTTTTTACCAGATTAATATCTTATTTGATTTAATTAGAAACCTGGCTCAAGTTAGGATCTTGGTTATACTGATTTGGGTCAATTTGTCAAGCCAAGATAAATTAAACAATTAAAAAAATAATAATCAGTGTTTCATTCGAGACTCTCTTACAATTCATTGTGGACTTATATGGTGAAATTATCATTTCACCTCACACAATTTAAATCTGATAACATGTTTCTAGAGGTAATATGATCTTTGTCACATGACACATTTACTATTACAAGATTGAATGGGGATAGAAAAGTCTTTTAACCTTTTTATTTGCACAATGTAATGTCTAAAATACCCTTAAAAGTTAATTTTTTTAATTGTTTGAGCAAAGGCATTTTTGAGTTTTTGTCCTTCTTAGCATAGTTTAATTACTAAAGTATCCTTTGAAGTAAAAAATCTATTAATGGGATTTTTGATCCTTTTGTTATGTTTTGTTTTTTGTTAATATTATGTGGGGTTAGGGGCACTTAGGTATTTTCATAAACTAAAAAAAAAACAGAGAGAAGTTGGTGGTGTGTGCAGTGCACGTGCCCTTTGGACGACGAGTACGGTGTCTCCCGACGGCCAAAAAATGCCAATCATCATCTTGTCCGATGGATCATATGGAGGCGCATCCACGGGGGTGACGCGTGTAAGATACTGCAGTGGTTAAGCGACGGTTGAATTTTTTTCTCCTCTATTTTTTCTCTCTCTTCCCCTTTGAAAACGTGTCAGTCTAATCAAAATCAAGAGTTGTCCTTCATTTTCTTCTTATTTCAATTGTGGCCCTCATTATTTTGATTGCTTTTTATTTGTTTTGAATTTTTTTTGAGTAAGTTTTTTTTTTTTCAATTTCATTCATTATAATTTTTTTTCTATTTAATATTTATATCAAATTTTATTCTTATTTTTTTAATTGTTATTTAAAAAAATATTTCAATTTCTTCCCTTATCATTTGATTTTGTTTAATTTATATGTGAGATTAATTTGACCCTTATTTTTTTAATTGTTTTTTTCCATGGTTTTTTTTTTCGTTAGTTTTTTTAAAATTTTATCATTTTGATTTGTTTAGAATTAAATTTTAAAATTTTTTTTCTAACTCAGGTCATGGGTATAAGATTTCAACCTGGATCAATATTGATCTATTTTTTTTTCACTTACTTAATATTTTAATTTTATCATTTAATATTGAACCTTCAATATCAAAGATATAGAATTTTCATTGGTAATCAATTATTTTTGTTCCCTCGAGGAGCAAAAGTTTTATTTATATGATGCACTAAATACCTGCCAATTAATTTCAAATAAGTTTATAAA
>Ga0325402_1003805_pt1 | contig 13765 bp, 6 predicted proteins | sample PopdelMetagenome_22_FD_207212 | JGI IMG/M metagenome (GOLD analysis project Ga0325402, IMG submission 207212) | Populus deltoides microbial communities from Bellville, Georgia, United States - Xylem-PdKOR-R3 | ecosystem: Host-associated > Plants > Phyllosphere > Stem > Wood/Secondary xylem... | reverse complement strand
TAATGACTTCTCTAGATAATTCAATATAAATGAGAAGAGAAAAAACACTATGAAGATTGAAATTAACCTTGATCTTCTATATTAATAACTAAAGATATAGAAGCTTCCTTTCTTTTAGTCTTTGGAAACGAGTTCTCTTTCTTTGAAACAGCATGCATAACACCTTGAGCACAAAAAGTGCCTGGATTCAGTGAAGTCGGAATACCTCATCCAGCTCCTTCTCCGGTTTCTACTTCATAACCTTTCTACTTTTGTGACTCAAACTTTATAAAATCATCAGGGTCTTAAACCAATCTAAACATATGACAATCTCTTTCAATCAAGGAATTAGAAGATGAATACAAGATTTATGCAATAAAGATCGAAGACTAATATATAAATATATATGTAGTTTCCTTCCCTGTGGATCATTATTTATAATCTGACTAGTGTAATTTCTACATAATTAACTTACAAATCAAGTTGGAGAAGGTATAAATTCACCGGTTATGTCGTTGTCACTCGGAGATTTCTTGATCTTTTTTTGCAAATCTACAACAATGGTACTGGGAAATAGTGCCTCAATTTCTTGTGATAGATCAAGCTGTAGAATTGTACGTGCCTTTGGTGGCGATGCTTTTCTTTTCCTTGATAGGAACGGCTTGGGTTTTCTCGGTGCAGGTGGGCATTTCGTGATAGAAATCTTGTGATCCAAAGATGTTGGAGTTTTGAATCCGTCGTCGTCGTCGCCAACAACATACGTTTCCATCAGAACTGCTTCTAAAGACGGCTTTTCAATAGAGTTGGGATCTAAAGTATTGTTGCATTCTTCTGGGCTCTCATGATGTACTTCGCTTTTGGCTTCTTGTCCTTGAAGCTGTTGAGGAGGATCAGAATCTCGTGAGGTCGTTGCATGACTTTCTTTTTGAAATTCTAACATGGGTCTCTTACTCAAGAAGTCGAGTTCTTTCTCTTCATTGTTTTCTTTGACAATAAACAGCTCTGAACTTGACATACTTATCGAGAAGGAGGTTTTTACAACAATTCGAGAACACGAGGATAAGCTACCATATATTAATGCAGATCATGGGAGAAGAAATAAGACGTATAAAAAAAGAAAAAAAAAAGGGAGGGAGGGAGCGATTTTGTTACAAATATCCCAGATGGATTGGACTATAACCGTCAAACTACCCTATTTTTGTGTTTGTTTAGTCATGATTCCTCTCAGATAGCTAGATTTTCAGTTTTTCCTCTCTATTCGTCTTCTTCAAGAGAGAGAGATGGGATAGGTTTATAGCTGAGGTGAGCTCTTAAAGAGGGAAGGATCAGATTGCATAGGATCCTTCGCCAAGGAAGGAGGCTTCACCCTCCACATTCACGGACTTGTTTCCCTAATTATTAAACATCAAAACTAACAAGTCAAGCTAGCAATTATGTTTGACAAAAACCAGCCGTGCACTAATGAACCTCGCTGAAACAATCAATTATTAGCAGTTAGAAATATTTAAATGGTTTTGTAGGCATACTGGCGTACATAGATATAGTTATATATATTAATTGAATAATAAATTAATACGTCCAAGATTCCAAAATGATTTAATTTTATTGTTAATTCTTTCACTCCTTTTAAGTTCTTTTTTTTTTGTTAAATAGATTTAAAACTCCTATCCTACTTATTAATGTAAAATTACACGATCTCATTATATCCTGCTTAATTAATTATAAATTAATATCAGTACATATAATTAACTCTCCGGCCCATTATATATGCAGATGTCCAAATCGTATAAGGTGTAGTGTAAGCATCACACAGTCCCCCCTGCGTTAGATTTTTCCAAGCTTCGGATTCCTTCAAGGCGTTGAGATTTGGTAAACCTCCAGAATTACCTACCCGCCATTAAACCCCTCTAGTCTAATTACATACCCACTATCACATGAGCTCCCTGGCTTTCCTTTCTTTCACGTATTCATCCATAAATCAATTTAAATTACCATGAAATCATAAGAAGTGGCAGCAAGACTTGGGATATGATTTACTTTGTAGAAAACCACTTCTACAAATAATATTGTAATATTATATATATTTGAAATTATATATGACTACAAATAAAGCATAAACTCTGTTTTGTTTTGTTAATCACAAAATTATTTCTAAATTAAAATTGTAATATTGCCTTTTCTTGTATTCGAAAAACACAAGGAAGTCCCAGGAGATGTGGCGTCATGGTAAGGGGCTTGAGATCTGCATAGTAGATATCGAGTTTGAATCAGGACGTGTATTTTTTATAAGAGTTTGGAACAGCTGGGGTTTTACTTACTTATCTAGGCTCATAAAATACGTTTTCTAAAAGTAGAGTTCGCTTGAATAAAAAAAAAAAAACATAAGGAAAAGCTATAGAAAACAGCTTCGTTTGTTGATGACGCTGGTTCTGAATTAATCAACACCTTCAAAGTTTGTTGAAACAGTGAGTTAAAAATAGTCTCTGCTGTCTTTTTCCACGAATTGCGTATTAAGATTTGTTGCGGGATAAAGTACCGCTCGTGGATTAAGGATTTCTTCATGGTTTGATGAATCTAATGACAAAGACAGGGTTGATGTTCTTCAGCAGGCAAGGCCATCAAGTTAGAATAGCGAGTCTAACATGGAGAAGACAAGACTGATGATGGTCTTCAATATCAAAACTCAGTTTAATTTTGCTTACAACAAAATTTGATTTTGGGTTTAGAGGTCGGGGCCAGTGTTTTTTTATTGAGCAGCAAATTCGTAATATTTAATATAAAAGCTTTTTAATAATAATAACAATATTGTAAATAATTATATAATTTTTTTGATTTTTTTTAAAACTACAGTGAGATTTAAAATATTATACTATTTACAAGGTTCAGGATGTAAATTATACGGGTAAGTGAAAAACAACATAACTACATTATGCTTTTTTCATTTAAATCCAATCCATTTTTTTCCATTTTATTTTTAATAAATACCTCTATTACACACACACACACATAATTTTTTGAGTAATTAATAAATAAATAAAAACTCTTCATTTTGATAAAATCATTGTTGGTGTGATAATTTCCTCTTTTTTTTCTGTTATCATTTATTTTCAAGTCAAATAAATGATAAAAAAAAAAATCACACGTGCCTTTATACTATCAATTTATCTTTGTGACAAACTTTGCCTTATGGTAATATATATTTTATTTAAAAGTAAATTTATGATTATATGTCCGAAAATGTATTTAGATATGAAGAAAAGTTCAGATTTAAAAAGACAAAGTAGGTGCAACTTATTTGTCAATTAAAAAGTAAAAATGTTTTTCTAAGTCAAATGCTTTAAAATATAATATCGTTACATTTTATTCATAAAAAATTTAATAAATTTTTTTTTTCTAAGAAAACTGACGGGGGATGAATTCGTTGAGGAAAGAATAGTATGGGAAAAAGCAGCAAATGTTTGAAGTTTAGGGATTGATTTGTTACTAATCAAATAGGTTGATCCTCGTCAATCTAAATTCGATTGACGAGGATCAACCTGTATGATTAGTAACAAATTGGATTCGTGCAATATAAATGGGCCAACAAATTTGGATTACTCAACTGGGCTGATTTGAAAGACTTTGGCCCCTTCGCCTTTCTGGTTTCACTTTCACACTGGCGCTCTGTCTCGCCGCCGGCGTATTTTTCCCTTCTAATTTTCAGTTTTCCCTCGTTGCTTTTCTCGCTCCCTCTCTGAAAACCTGGCCTTGTTCAAAGAGATATCAATTACATAATTATTTAAATCTGGAATGGGTAGAATAGCAGTCGCATTGATAGTGAGCTCTTGGGTTATTCCCATATCAATCCTCGTCAATCGAATTGTACCTGAACCATACATGGTAAGATTATTGGTAAACCCATGTCGATTTTTTTTGTTAATTTTCATGTTTGATCACACATTTGTAAAGAAGAATTACACCCTGTGCAGGACGAGATTTTCCATATTCCTCAGGCTCAACAATATTGCAAAGGCAATTTTGCAAGTTGGGATCCCATGATCACTACTCCACCTGGCCTGTATTTGCACTCTCTCTCACTTCTTTTAATTTCTAGCTTGATAAAAGAAAAAAAAAATCTGATTGATTTATGCTTCCCCAGTTGTCAAATTAGAAAAATAGTGATTTTTTGTTTTGAGATTGAATTTGATAAGTTTGCTTGAATCTCTGTGTGTATTTGGGCTCTATATAATTGTGTTAGGATGGTTATGTTATTGGAGGAGTTGATATGTTTGCAATGTAAAAACTCTTGCAGGTACTATCTTTCACTTGCCCATGTTGCTTCTTTGTTTCCAGGCATGTTTTTCATACGTGGGGTGTCATTGTTCTCTGAATTGTGCTCCACACCAATTCTTCGATCTGTGAATGGTGTATTGGCAATATTATGTAGTGTTATTGTATACGAGATCATCACCCTCTTGAGACCAAATATTGATGAAAGAAAAGCAACAATTTTTGCGGTGGTTCTGGCGCTGTACCCGCTCCACTGGTTCTTCACGTTCCTTTATTATACAGATGTTGCATCACTTACTACAGTTCTTGCTATGTATCTTGCATGCTTGAAGAAGAAATACCACTTAAGTGCATTGGTAAAGGAGTTAGCTCCAGTTCTCTTTTTGCGTGATTATCTAGTATACTATTTATCCATAGAGCATTAACATGTTTCCTATAGAGTGTGGACTTCTTTTTCTTATTTTTTGATTGATACTGGAGCATCCCTGGCAGCTTGGACTTTCCAAGGGAGGAGGGAAACTTTGAAGGAATTTGACCAGGAGGTTTAGTTTCATATAGTAAACTCTTAAGAAATGAGAACCTGAACTTGAAGTATTAGAATCTCAGATGCTCCTTAAAGTTTAGCTCATCTACCAGAATTCTTGTATACACTTGATATTTTCTCTAGCATCAGAACCTCGTTGACTACTTGGCATTCTTATGCAGTCCCTAGTTCAAGCAATTTCCAGTAAACATTTTATTATTGCCGTGGTGTCGCTAAACGTAGTGGTTGATTTTCTGTTTTGTTTTCACAAATTTAACTATTAGAGTATGCAATTAGCTGCTCCATGCAATTAGTTTCTCCTTTATTTACCTCAATGACCAAGAACTGTAGACTTCAAGAACCTGAAGTAGACAAGTTGATTGAGGAGCAATGCACCAAGTGTGTTGAAAGTAGGAAAGTGCGATTTCTAAGGTACAATAATAATATGGTGTGCTGCTTGGATATTTCAATGGTGATTTTCATTATGGACAAGAGACTTTTGTGCTACTGTGTTTCTGGAGATGCAATAAAATCATACTATAAGAAACCGTGATGAAATTGTAAAGATCACTGCTGTCATTTTGATTTCTTACAAATGCTCATTTTTATTTTATTTTTCTGGTTTTGTGCAGCTTGGAGCCTATGCAGTTTTCATCCGACAGACGAATATTGTCTGGATGCTTTTTGTTGCATGCACTGGGGTCATGGATATTACTCTGACCCATCAAAGAGAGAGTGTGAAACTAGACAACTCAAATACCACGGGCAACAAAACTGGCCATTCAGTCCCAAACAATCACATCATAGTTGGCTCAAACATGAGAAGACGAAAGCCCAATAGTGCTGTGGATAACAGCAAAAGTTCTATGACGAGTACACTCACCTATTCAACAAGCCATTCATCAGGTTCTGTTTCACTTATTCTTTAGTTTAATGAGTTCAGTGATTTATGAAGTTTTGCTAAATTCTTCTGCACATGCGCTTTTGTTTTACACCATTCTAGTACTATATTGCAGGTTTTCTTGATGAGATTAAGGCAATCTGTTTGACATCATGGAATATGAAGTCAAAACTTTTATTCTCCTTTAGCCCCTTCTTTATAGTATTGGTGGCCTTTGTTGCTTTCGTCCGTTGGAATGGGAGTGTAGTTCTTGGTACTACTCATGCTATCTTCCTACCATCATAATTAGCAAGAGTTTGTTTCTCACTCTTTTTCTGAATGTCACAGGTGCAAAAGAAGCTCACGCAGTTTCTCCACATCTTGCACAGTTAATGTATTTTAGTCTGGTTTCTTCTCTGGCATTGGCTCCCCTGCATTTCTCTTTGGATCAAGCTTTGCATCTGTTTGGGTCATTCTGGAAGAAAAGGCCCCTTGGTTTTTGTCAATGGATAGTGGCTCTTACTGCCGGCTTTCTCTCTGTGCATTCTTACAGGTTAGTTCAGTTAGGCAAGCTTATTTGGCAAATAAATTAAAATAGTGATCCCATGGCTTCTCCACTGCGACTTGAACTAGATATGTGTTCTGATGCATTGGTTCCCCCCCTTGCCACTCTTTGTCACTGTTTCATCATTTAGTTGATTGCTGTTGCAGCATAGCTCATGCCTATCTCCTTGCTGACAATCGGCACTATACCTTTTATCTTTGGCGGAAGGTCATCCAATCTCATCAGTCAACGAAGTACTTTCTGGTCCCACTTTATGTCTATTCATGGTTTTCCATCTTCAGAGTGTTGGGTTAGTACTTGCTGTCTTCATCTTTTTTTTTCCCTTTTCCATTGTCATCTAAGATTTTATTTGGTTTTGTTACCCTGATTCCTTTTTTATGTCATTTATTGGCAAGGAAAGCTAGACCAAAAATTTGGGTATTGGCATATTTCTTGGCTACAGCTGCAGTTCTAGTTCCTGCTCCACTTATTGAATTCAGATACTATACCATACCATTCTACTTCTTGATGCTTCACTCCCATACGGTTGATATTCAAAGTTTGGTCCTCATCGGACTTGGATATGTGGTAACCAATGTTTTCACAATGTTTATGTTCTTGTTTAGGCCATTTAATTGGAGCCATGAGCCCGGGAAACAGAGGTTTATTTGGTAGATAGGTTATTGAGAAAAGAAATTATAAATTCACATACGATGTTTATCACTTGCTCACTGGTTAAGAGAATAGAAATGACCTTTATCTCTGTCCCTGTCCTGGTTCCTGGACTGTGATTCTGTGGACTCGACGCCCACTTTTGGTGTTAGAGGGTAATGGCTTCGACTGTGATTTTAATGGTTTCAATTTATTCAATGAACTAACAAGTCGTCCGCGTGCCGCAGTCAATACAGTAGTTTCCCCCAGGTTATGTATGAAACTGCATGACTGGCAAAATCGCTGTTGAAACATGCCAACTGTTTCGTAAACTATCATGGAAAGGCAGCTTGACCCTAAACTGAAAGAACCAAGAAAGGAACTTTGACGAAACCAAAGATAAAATTTAGAAAAAAGCGAGGGGATCAAATTTTTTTTATGACATGCTTGATTTTTTTTTCTTCTTCAATTATGTTCTCTTAACTTTCAATTTTGTCTAAAAAATAAAATCAAACAGATTTTTGTAAGATTAAGAATCAATTCAATAGCAAAATATCTTTTTAAATTACGATAATTCTACATATATATATAAGAGAATAAACCTGAGAAATAAAAAAAAATAAAAAAAAAACACAGGTAAGCCTTTCAGGCCCATCTAAGCTACTTGGTATCAGCCTAGGAAATTCTCTGTCTTAGCAAATGAGCTATTTCGATATTGGGCTACCAAACCAAACATATTTTTCTGAACACTCTTTAAAGTATTAATTTGGGAGCAATTATATATATATATATATATTGGTTGTTGTAGGTTATTTCTCCGGTCGCTTCCCCTTCGTGGCATCGTCAATCACCCTAAAACGGATTTTACTACCGACGAGGATTCACACTATGATCACCTCACATGAAAAACTAACCCCTTGCTGCTATACCCAATTGTCGTTGCTTGGGAATCATAATTACTCCATAGTTCACCTTTCGTAAAAAGAGAAAAAAACAAACTTAAATTTCAGACTTACAAGTTCTAACCCATTAATCAAACAGTGGAAGCACTATCCAAATTTTAAATGTTACCACCTTAATACATTAGGCAATAGTGGAGCATGTATCTTTTGCTGAGTTGGGTTGAGAGTTAAGAGGGAGTGGACTTTGAATTGAAGGGAAGGAGGAAGGCGAGTGAGATGGCAAATGTTAATCCTAATCTGAGGCTTCGAGGATTGTTCTTATGGTGGAGAAAGTGGGGCAAGAAGGACTGGGCAATTGCAGCCGTCGGTTTCTCCATCATCGTCTTTATTCTCACTTACTTGTCCCGGCCCTTACCCTTACCCTTAGATCCCGCGGCCACCACATCCACAACAGACAATCTAGTAGGCCTGACCCTGCTACACAATGCCAGAGATAGAGGCGCCTGTATTCTCTTCTTTTCTTTTCTATCTCTATTATTCGATTCGATTCGATCTGATCTAATCCAATCAAATGATATTTGTTTATTTGATTCTTTTGTGATTGCAGTTTGTTTAGATGGGAGTTTGCCTGGCTACCATTTCCGGAAAGGATTTGGATCTGGCTCTAACAGTTGGATTCTTCATATTGAGGTATTATTATTACTAATATTAATTTTGTGTGTGTTTATTTTATACCTCTTCTTCAATAACTGAGTGATAACACCCCCAAGGGCGGAGGGTGGTGCAATACGATAGCATCATGTTTGCAACGGAAGTCAACGGCATTAGGATCCTCCAGCTACATGGACCACCAAGTCCCCTTTTCTGGGATATTAAGCCATCAATCCTCTCAAAATCCTGGTCAACTTCTTTTCCCATTTCTAGTAATTAGCTAGATAGAGAGCTCTAGTTCATCACTAATATTATTTAATCATCATGTTCCCTTCAGATTTCTTTAACTGGAATAAAGTCAAGATACGTTACTGTGATGGCGCATCTTTTGCTGGCCATTCACAATATGAGTTTAAGGTAAAGAAAAGATTATCAACACCCGCATCCTACTATAAAGAAACTAGCCTGTCTTTTTTTTCTTTTGGTTTTCATATGACTTTTTTTTAATCTTACAGAATGGTACCAAGCTTCTATTCAGAGGCCACCTCATCTGGGAAGCCCTTATGGATGAACTGTTATCAATCGGCTTATCCAATGCCAAACAGGTAGCTTCTCCATCCTTTAAATTGTTGTGTAAACATGTCCTGTTTTGGACACTTGTAAGTGGTCTCACCTTTTCTGTTGCACCCACCTTTTCTTTCTTGCTTTGTGCTGTTTTTATATGTTTGAATTAGACAATCTTGCTGCCCTGCATTTTTTTCTGACTACTTTCCATTCTTGCTAATGAATTTTGAAAAATTTGCAGGCTCTTCTTTCAGGATGCTCTGCTGGTGGATTGGCAACTCTTATTCACTGTGATGACTTTCGAGAACTTCTGCCAAAGGATGCAACTGTCAAATGTCTTGCTGATGCAGGTTTTTTCCTTGATGAGTATGTTTTTGCATGCATACTACTGTTTGTTGTACCAATATTTTTAGCTAGCATGACCTGTGACTTGTTTGATGCCTGGATCAGTTTTTTGTATCGTTGTGGGTTGTGTTGAACATTTCGTCTCTTTTTTCTCATCTTCTTCTCTCTTACTTTAATCGCTCTTTGCTACACGAGGTTAGCAATTATAAATTTTCTCAAGAATTAGTATATGCAACTATTAACTATACAGCACCAGAGGATGTGCAAAGTCCTGCATCTTTTGTGTTTAGCAATTACCACTTTTCTATAATGCTTCTTTACTAGTCTTTATATGTTCTAAGTGACTAAATACACCAAAAAACCCAACCTCTTACTTTCTTTATTGCAGGAAGGATGTTCTTGGAAATAACACCATGGGATCTTTCTATCAAGATGTTACCCAGCTTCAGGTTTTACTCATTCTTTAGTTATGCCCTTATCAGCTTCCATAATTTTAGGCTAGATGGGATCACTGCTGCCTTATTCTTCACAATTTCTCTCTATGTTGGTGGTTAACATGCATGATGTATTGGACTTATGTGATGGATGAAGCTAAGTCAGTGTCATATCAATGGTAAAAAAGATTTAACCATTTATTAATTTGATAAAAATATCTTCAAAATGACAATTTTTTTGCCTTTTTGAGTTTGAAGTCAATTCATAGGTTTCATTGACTTTGAAAACTTCAATTAGAATATGTACTTTAGTGCCTTCTATCATCTTGAACTGGTGTTGTAGCTACAAATTGTGATCTTTTAGGGGGTTGCATGTTTATATTTTTGGTGCTACTGCAGATTGGCAATTACAATTAGTAAATTGTCATTGTAAATTACAAGTAAAAAAAGAGGAGGAAGCAAATTCACAAGCCGTCATGGCTCACATAATTTGTTTACTTGTCCTGCTGCCAGGGCGTAGTGAAAAGTTTGCGGAAGAATTGTATAACAAGAATGGACCCATATAAGGCAGGTTCTTTTCCCCTTTTCTCTGGGTATGTGGTTTTGTTTGTCAAATTGTTATGAAGTTCTTGTTGCTCCTTAATCATGATTGTTGCTCGTGAATTTTAATGCCAGTGTCTCTTTCCTGAAGAAATCATTAAAGAAACAAGGACCCCAATTTTCCTTGTCAACCCAGCTTATGATTTTTGGCAGGTGATTTCATTCACAAAAAGTATCTTCAATTTGTCATAATTTGCAACTTTTTCATGTTCCATCCTGAACCTTGCTAATAGGATAAAATAAATTTAGATACAACACATCTTGGTACCAGATGCATCAGATCCTCAAGGCTATTGGAAAAGATGCAGAATGAACCTTCGCTATTGTAATCCTAGCCAGATGGAAATACTGCAAGGTAATTAGTTCTTACTTTAAAGTCCAAAATAATTATTTTCATCATGAATCTCAAAACTATCATTATTCTATGAAAGATCAAACAAAAGAAAAAAAGAACAAGAAAAGATGTATTGTTATGTAAAATATGTGCTGTCCAAGTAGCCTAAGTTGGGAGCAAGCATTTGAAGCCATGCATTTATGGAGTTGAAAATTAGTCAAAGCAGATGAACACAGCCATCCAAACATAGTTTTCTTTTGTCTGTGATCACTGATCATAAAATATATCTACACTTTTTCATCTTGAACATGTCCTGTGTGTTTAAAAGTGGGAATGATGTGATAAATGATTAAGGTCATTTGAGATGTAACCATATTGGTATTGTTAGGATCAATTTAGAAGGTGACACGGTGAGATCATGAAATAGGGTGCCCATACAATTCATGTTTCATGCAGTCCTTCACAGACTTGATATATACCTAGAGTTTGGTTCGGTTCAGTTCTGTGTATTTTTCTCCTTATGCCCTTAAGCAATGGTTAACGTTTGGATTGTTAGTTTATTGTACACATGTTGAGAACTTCAGATTAGAACCGTCTTTCAGGTACAGGGTGGATAAAACGAGTAAAATGGAATCTGGCTAACATGAAATTCCTTGCTCATTGTGCCTGTGACATTTATTAGGCATCTGAACTGCCTTGCCTTTTCTTGCCGATGATGTGGTTTCTGTTTGTCGCTTTCCTGCTCCTGCTTGTTATCATGTACAGGTTTCCGTAGTTCTATGCTGAAAGCACTGAGTGATTTCCAGCAAAAGAAGGAAGGGGGGCTGTTCATAAATTCTTGCTTTAGTCATTGTCAAACATGGATGGCTGAGACATGGCATTCATCTACATCCCCTAGAATCAATGACAAGGTGAGAACATTTTATCATCTCACATGTTAGGTTGGTTTACATACAATCAAAATGTTTCCGTATGATTCTGTGTCACCGTGGTTTTTAGCTGCCACTGGTGCCTGTTACAGCTGAAGCTTCATTCCAAGTCACTTTTAGTTTCCTTTATATTTGTATCTAAACATTTTCTTGGTATGCTGCTGATTACTTCTGCAACCCTTGTAACAGACCATTGCAGAGTCAGTAGGTGATTGGTACTTCAACCGTAACATAGTAAAGCAAATTGACTGCCCTTATCCATGCAACCCCACTTGCTATAACATGGATTTTAGTTGATTTTGATGAAGCTCCGCAGTGTGCACTATCAAGCTTTTCTTTGGGTAACTCTTAACTTCTGATCTCCAATATCTCCACTTAATTCAATGGCAACTCTCAAGTGCTTTTTCTCCTAAGCACGGCCAGCAATATTGGAAACAAGGCGTGCAAAACTACTGATGTAGTTGATGACTTGATTCTCATTGTTTATGGAGAAGACAGCACGGATTTTAGTTTGCACTTGTTCACACTACCCAGGTACCCTCTATTGTTTTCAAGGAAGCCATGGTCAATGGTATCAGAACACATGCTTATATACTTTGCTCTATTGGCTTTGTATATTATTGATAAACTTCTGTTACCCCACTCTATCCAATCTCTCCGTCGTTGTAATCTGTCGAGATGCTTTTCTTGTTTTTTATTCGACTCCCCACGTTGAAGAAAAAACAAATCTCAGTTTTCATTTCTTGGTATAAAATATTGAGTTGACCTTTGAAGCAAGTAAAATGGATTGTCATGATGGCCCCTCAATTGACTTTTGATTTATATCTTGGGAAATTATCTCAACATTTTAGGTTTAGTTTTCAACATTTCCTTGCAAGTTTAATTGCTTTTAGTCTATCTTCATATTTTAGTTCTTTTTTTTATTATTATTGAAATCGAAGAAAATATCTTACCCCTACATGATTTATTAGAAGAATTGTCACATGATTTTAAGGTTTTTTTTTTCATAATTACTATTTAAAAAGAATAAATTAGTATAGCTTTGAGTTTTTCACATGAGGATATTTTACGGTTGGAAAATGAATCAAAATATAATAATATATTTTAAACAATTAAACTCTTATAAGTACATATTGAGTTGATTCCCTCGATATTTCTAATTTTCCATCGGTGGTTGGAATTTGGGATGATAAATCAAACTGGAGCCAAATCAGTCTTAGAAATTAAAAATCTTTCAGGAGTTTTTCAAAATGTTTTTTTTAATTTAAAACCATATTAAATAAATGCTTTTTATTTTGATTTTAATATATTAATATTAAAAAAGTTAAAAATATTATTTTAAATTAAAAAACATTTTATTTATCAAAAAAAAAGAGGATCATCATCGTACCATTATTGTGATTGTGTCTATTTTTATTTTTTATTAATGTAGGTGTCCGAGTTAATTTGTGCATTTATAGATCCTGAAGTTAACGACGATATAAGTTTTTAGTGGTCATTATATTACTAATCATAGGGTTCGAACTTAAAATTACAGAAAGAACAAATTTCTTGATCTCAAATTCTTATCTCTAGATGATCTATCCGTACATTTTTTAATATTAATTAGTAGGTAACCAGATACCTAAACCACACTGCCAACTGCCGAAATTAAAAATATAAAGTTTTTATTAGAACTTCGTGCATCATGCTTCAAAACTCCAGCACTTTATATGTTGCTTTGGTTCACATATATATAATATGAGTGAATTATAAATTAGACCTCTAGTTTTATAAAACAAAGTAAATAGTTCCTTTAGTTTCGAAAACTAATTATTAAATCTATTTATAACTTAATCTTTTTCATCCATTTCATAATCTCTTAATTTTTTTAATTTTGAAAAAATAAAAGAAATATAGATAATACAGAAAACAATCATTAAGAAAAGAAGACTTTCTCGAAATAAAACAATATTAAATCAGTTAACGATGATCAAATAAATTATTAATTAGTTCTTAAAACCTAATAAATTATTTAATTCGTTTAACTAAATTAGAACTAGTTTATAGTTTACTCAGCTGGCCTACATAAAAAAATAAAAATAAAAGAGTAAAAAAAACTCAGATGACCATTAAGTCATTTAAAACTATCTTTTAAGGGTATTTAAAAATGTGATAATG
>Ga0325402_1003804_pt1 | contig 13765 bp, 9 predicted proteins | sample PopdelMetagenome_22_FD_207212 | JGI IMG/M metagenome (GOLD analysis project Ga0325402, IMG submission 207212) | Populus deltoides microbial communities from Bellville, Georgia, United States - Xylem-PdKOR-R3 | ecosystem: Host-associated > Plants > Phyllosphere > Stem > Wood/Secondary xylem... | reverse complement strand
TTGACATTGAGGTTGGCAACCCGACCCGTGAAAAAGCGATTCGAGAGGAAGATTTGGATATTGGGATCGCGCAGAAGAAAAAATCAGAAGCGACAAGTCCACCTTCTACTTAGCTTCACCGGAGTTCTGATCTAGGGTTTTCTCGAAAGGCTTTCTTGATCATATCTCCAACTAATCAAATGACTCCGCCTCCAGGTCCTTACTCCGGCGCCAGCACTCTCGCTCTGGTGAGCAACTCTCTCTCCACTCTCTTCCTTCTGATCGATTCCTGACCTTTAAAAAGTTGACTTATGTGTAGGTGGCGCGTGCATCGGCATTCAGTTTTGGCTTGGTTTATGGAAGTGTGAAGCTCAAGATTCTCAAGGTACTTAACTTGTTTAAGCTTTCTTAATTTTATTGATCATTTGCTAGGCAGATCTATTTCTGTTATCAGTTTTATTTTATACTTATCAATTTGATTAAGTTGTTTTCATGGAATAATAAATGAATGGATTTTATTCACTAACAAATCAATAAGCTAATTATGCGAAAATTTTGATTAAATTGGCCTTGATCTGGCAAATTTTGTTGTATGTAAGTTATTAACGTTTCGATTCAAATTTGATTCGTGATGACACTTGGATGCAGCCGTTTGTTGTTACATTCTGTCGATTTCGTTAAGAGAATTCATCGTTTGAGGATTTGTTGGGAATGATTGTTAATTTCTGAGAGAAAAAAATTGATTTCTTTGACTATCAGATGAAAGTGAATTCGCGTAACAAGGCGGAAGCTAAGGCACATCACTGAGGAGATAGTGTTGAATGATGAAATAAATGACCCTGGATCTTTCAAATGGTTGCCATTGGATAGGATTACTTGTATGCAAAAGATGACTCTTGATTTAGAGAATCTTGAGTTTTTTCAATTAATTTTTTTATGAATCACGAGAATGGCTGCTGTTAATTTTCATTTCTGAGGAAGTGAGACATAGTTTTCTATGAATTGAACATGTAGAAGAACAATTGTTTTGCAGATTACTGGATTCATATACCATATCTCGAGGCTTTTACAATCTTCTTTTTTAATACAGAACAGTTGAGCTTGGTGATTCCTACCTAGATAATTATTGTTCATTACCACGTCTTTAAGCTCTATAGTTATGCTGTCTTATTGAAGCAAGTATTTCAAAGAACTTGGCCTTTTCTGTTTCAAGGTTTTGTTCTACCAGTTGACGTACAAGTAAATGGCAGAAACAAGTTTTTTCGATAGGTTTTCCCCTTTTTTTTTTAATGGTTTTTGGAAGGGCATGTATCAAGATTCAAGATTTTGGATACTCTGCTCTTCCCTGTATGTTTACAGTAGATCTATTTTGATCGCCTTTTTGTTCATAACCTATTCATTGCTAGATCAAGTGAGCTTTCATATTCATGAATCAGCATTCTCACCTGAATCATCCCAGTCGTCGAAGAAACAATTAGCTTGAGGTCTCTTAGAAATGTAAGTGTTGTTTATTCACTATGGTTGTGATGCTCCGTGGTGCTGATCATTTATTTGTTTTCTTGTTTATCGGTAATCTAAACATATTTTGTGATTATTTCCTAACCACATTATTCCATTCATGTTAAACATTTTTGTAAGCCTTGCATTGAGCGAAGTAGTTCCTTGACCTCTTCTTTTGTTTTTACTCGTTTTCTTCCTGTATGTGGTAGGCACTGTCGAGCCTTTGTTTGTCTTCCCATGCATCTCAAAGACTCGAACACTGTCTCTATGTCACGTTTCTTTTGTACATGACGTTCTTTTCTTACGTCCTCTTCTCCTGGAGACATATTTGCAGCTTGGTTCTCTCTCTCGTCGATTTTTTTTTCCTTAAAGTTCTCTGGGGCTTTCTGATTAATTTGTCACGTGCAACATCAATCACTATCCACGTTCGTGATGAGGAATTTATTATGTCAACTTGTTCACTTTTTTCATCCTTCACCTAAAATTAGGGTTTCAAGCTTGACTCGATCTCCCTTTTCTCGAGCAGTTTTGGAAATCCCAATGTTGATTGCACTTTTTTTCTCCTTGATTTTGGGTTTGGCCCTTCGTGTTATAACTAATACTGTTTATTTTTTTTTTAAGTGATTTTTAAAAAACTATTTTCCAAACTTTTATGTATTTGTTTGCTATTAGAAAAGTTGGTCAATGAAAAACACTTTTCAATTAAAGAAAAATTTAGTTTGGTTTTTAGAAAAGTGTTTTTTTTTATTTTAGATGGAAAATACTTTTTGAAAATTATAAAAAAATTAAAAATATCATATTATTTGTTGATTATATCAAATTTGGTTCTTAAATTATTTGTTTTTCAATTTCATCCCTTAAAACTTAATTTTTATATTAATTTTATTCTTTATTTTTGAATTGTTATTTGCTTTTTCTTTATTATTTTTTAATTGAAATTTTTTATCTATCAAATTTGACCCTTATTCTTTTAATTATTTTATTTGAAATAATTTATGAAATGTTAATTATTATTATTTTAATTTCTTCTTCTTTTAATTTCTTTATTTTTTAGATTTAATTTCTATTATTTTGATTATTATTTATTTTATTTGAAATAATTTATGAAATTATATTTTTTTCAATTTTATTCTGATACAACTTTTTAATTTTTAAGATTTATTCCTTTTATTTTAATAAACTTGAAAAAAATAAAACATTAATAAATTATTTTCCAGCTTATTTTCCATGACATAATCAAATATTGAAAAGTGTTTTTCAATTTATTTTTTATTACACTACTAATATTAAAAAATAATTTATTTTTCTAAAATTTATTTTTTCAAAAATTACTTTCTAAAAAAACAACTTTTCAGCGAGGAAATAAACAGGTCAGATGAATTTAGATTGGCAATTTTTACCGTTTTAACTGCAGCGAGGTCGTTTACAAATGAAATTAGCTGGGGGTGACATGTCGTTCCAAGATGCACTATGCTAATACCTCGGCCCAATTGTTCGTCTATGGGAAGGTGACTGGCCGTGTTTCTAAATTTTTGAATGTTTTTATTTAAAATTATTTTTTAATATTTTTATATGTTTAAAATATATTTTATAAAATAAAAAAATATTATTTAAATATATTTTTAAATAAAAAATATTTTAAAAAATAATTATTACTGTAACAACTAACACGGTTTGTATTTGACAATTAAAGAAATAGAGTGAGGTCGATGACCTTGACCATGGTATCATAACGTTCCTTTACCGAGGCTGCTCTACGGACTGTGATAAGCTCCTGAGTGAGAGCATTCCATCCCTTGTGTGAACACGTGGAGGGCCCAGATTGCCCAATGAAAAAGGAATCTCTTTACAGATCCGGACCAGTTCTACTCCTTACCTTAATGCTCAGATCTAAGTCATCTTGTGTCCCACTTAACTCCTATTTTAGACCACTCCCACGCCTTTCCCCTCTTTTAACAATGCCATCTTTTAACATTTACCAAGGTAGAAAAAAATCAGCCAATGATATACAAGATGATTGCTTTTGTTTAAAAAAATTAATGGATCCATTCAAATCAGATTAAGATTAATCTTCATTTGCCCGCATTAATTAAAGTCACCAACTGCAAATAGAGAACTAATTAAACACTTTTTTTAAGCAACAAAGATAGATCTGTTTTTCACATCATTACCCTGTTCAAATTTAGAAAGAAAATGTTAAAAAGAATTCATGAATTCAAATGTCCTAAAATCTAAAATAAATAAAAAAAATCAATTAATTTTGGCTTAGGGAAACCAGTCCAAAAATATTAAAAATATTGAGATCATTGATAAAAATCGTATTAGTGGCAGTTTTGCGTCATATAGTTTCTGTTTTTAAATGGTTGATAATATTATTTTAATATATTTAAAAATATATATATTTTTAAAAAACATATTCACAGTTAACGAACACATAAAATAATAACTGCAACCAACAACCTGCTCCCCAAAGCTGCTGTGTCCTAACTAATCAAGCACTAAAAAATCTCACAACTTGCTTCACTTCACAAACATCATTCTCCGAGTACTTACACAGACACTCTCTCCCTCCCTCACTCCCTCCCTCCCTCTCTGTGAAGAAGAGGCTAATATGGGATCAGTGTCGCTAAAAATAGGAGATGGAACAGCCAGATTCAAGAGAGCAAGTTTCTGTTCATCAGCAGTGAACATTCTTATGCTCTTCTCTGTACTAACCACTAATCTTTTTGCATTATATGCCTTCACATCTTCTCCAAAAGACCATCAAACTCACCTCTTTCACAATCCCCATAAAAATATATCTTTGATCTCTGAGCATGTCTCTTTAATACTAAGAGAGATCGCTGCTTCTCAAAAAAAGCTTGCCGGGATGGAGAAAGAGCTTTCGGGCTATGAAACTATGGATATTTCAAGGCCCAATATTGCAAGTGAGCTCAAATTGTTTTTGCAACACCATCAACTCCCTCTTGGCAAAGATTCAAGAACTGGGATCACTGAAATGGTGGCTTCTGTGGGTCATTCTTGTGAGAAATCTGCAGACTTGTTGTCTCAGTATATGGCTTACAAGGTTTCTGGGCCCTGTCCTGGTGATTGGAGCCTTGGCCAGAAGTTGATTTTGCGTGGATGCGAGCCTTTGCCCAGAAGGAGATGCTTTGCAAAGTCTGTTCAAAAGGTGGGTCTTTATCGCTTTCCTGTTTCTCTTTGGAAACCTGTTAGTGAAAAGATTTTAACTTGGAGTGGTCTTGGTTGCAAGAATCTTGAGTGCTTGAATAGAAAGAAGTTGAGCAGGGATTGTGTTGGTTGCTTTAATATTACTAGTGGTTATGAGACTCAAAGGTTTGTTAAAGCTCGAGGCAAGAATGATTTTATCATTGATGATGTGTTAGCTTTAGCAAGTGGGGGAATTAGAATTGGATTTGATATTGGTGGTGGGTCTGGGACTTTTGCTGCTAGGATGGCAGAGAGAAATGTGACTGTGATTACTAATACTTTGAATGTGGATGCTCCATTTAGTGAATTTATTGCAGCAAGAGGGCTTTTCCCTTTGTATTTGAGTTTAGATCACAGGTTCCCTTTCTATGACAATGTTTTCGATTTAATTCATGCTTCTAGTGGATTGGATGGAGGGGACAAACCTGAAAAACTGGAGTTCCTAATGTTTGACATCGATCGAATTCTGAGGGCTGGTGGATTGTTTTGGTTGGATAACTTCTACTGTGGAGATGATGAGAAGAAGACAGCTTTGACTCGACTGATTGAGCGGTTTGGGTATAAGAAGCTGAAATGGGTTGTGGGAGAGAAGATAGACACAGCTGGGTCAGGGAAATCAGAAGTTTATTTGTCTGCTGTACTACAAAAGCCAGCAAGAGTGTGATGATTACTGGAGTTTTTGCAGGAAACTGAAAGAGGTGAGAGTTTTGCTTCCATTTCTAGCTTTGTTCACACAGCATTTTGTGTGAGTTCATCGACTCAAACATTTTCTTAAATTCGTTTCAACATGCAATAAGTGCATCGATTATTACTTCTCTCAACTGTAAACCGGCATTAGGAGATGATGTTTGTGCTTTGTAATCTAGTAACTGGTTTATCTTTTACTGTATTTTAGGGGAGTTAACTATCCAAGCTAAAAGAAATGTTAGGAAATGGAAAATTCAGTGTATAATAACTATCCATCTTTAAAGTGCAAGTTCGTGATGTTTCTTTCCATTCACATTGCAGTTCCAAGTTTGAATTTGATAACTATCCATCTTCATGGGTTCTAATTGGGAAACTGTCTTAGGTAATGATAAGGGGAGTGGCTTAACCGGTGGTTACAAGTCTTGACTTGCGTTCACCTAGTTTCTGGCTTGTTCCTTACCTTCTACTTTTCTCTTTAGCAGACCGACTACTTGATATGTGAGTACCAGAGTTCATTGGGGAAGTCAAGAGCATATGAATGTAATAATGCTTGGAACTAGGAAGTACTAGTTCTAGATTTTAGTTATAGGGAAACATGATAATCACTTTTAAGATATTGATTCGTAGGGAAGATTTTGGTATCCTTCCGCAAACGGATATTGACAATATTCCAATTCATCTTTGTGGCAGTGGCATTGCATTCTTGTATGTGCACAAGCTGTTCCCTTCATTTCAGAGTTGTGTTTGGCTTTAGAGTTAAAGCGAGCTAAATGGTAAATTCTTTAACAATTAACCTCCCTTAGCCTCGTTTGATAATTTTGTAAGGAAAGAGGAGGTAAAAGTTACGGGGCTAAACTTGAACTTGACCTCTTATTCTCATGTGTTTCCAAATGAAAAACATAATTCATTTAGGAACGACTGGTTGCTGCAACCTCGTTTCTAAACAGGCCTTTATCCCGATCCAAATATTAGTGTTTCCCTCTTCTGGATTGGGTACGATGGTCCGGCGCTTTTGGGCAATCCCTTGGATAAGTGCACTTGTCCATTGCAGTTGAATATATAGCAATGGAATACATGAACAGAATAAAAAGCATGGCCCTGCAAGCTAACTATTCTAGGAAGACCATTAATTCTCAGGTGTCCTGTAATGAATGAAATTTACTAAATCATCTGTGAACCCTCCGAGTCTGGTTTCTCTTGGTAGGTTAAAAAGATGCTGTGGGCAGATGGCAGCTGGAGCTGGCTTTTTGGATATAATTTGCTGGCTTTTCCATAAGGGGAGGGACGTAGGAGTTTTACTATATTTACTCCTTTTCACCGTCCATCACAAGTGGTTTCAAACGTTGAGGTGATGTATAATCAATGCTGTATGGTTCTTTTCCTTGCTTTGCTTTAATTTTCTTCTGCCAATGTATGAATCGACGGCGGGACTTTTTAGAAATTTTGAAGCTCCTCCAACTTGATAATTTAATACCTTATCTGCAAGATATTAACTGCTACTGTCCTGTCAGGGGAAATACTTCGATTTCCAACTGGTTCGGCAGTCCTAGGCCCACCTAATAGCCTATAGTTAGCTCAAAATGGTAGCTCAAAAGGAGTTAGGCTCTAAACCTAACCTAATTCAATACTCCAGTCATAATTAACTCAGGTTAATTTTGATTAATTAAAACAATATAGTTTTAAAATTCTTCTTAAAATTAAACAAAACCTTAACTAAATCAACCGTGCCATACAGTGATGTAGATTTTGTAGGCACAACGTACCCTGTCAAGAGTTTGCGATGGCCTATAAGCATCCTATTTTTCACACCAAAAAAGAGTTATTTTTTGGAAACTTCCAAGACCTAGCCCGAGTTACTATACTCAAGTGATGTATTAAGCAAAGCAACACAGACATATCTCTTAATTACCATGTTAATATATTATAAGCTAGTAGTAATGTCTTGGGCTTCTGTAGAAGAATGTATAATCCATCATCCCATTAATTATAATAAGTTCAACTAACATACATATCTAATCATATATCAGGATAGACCTGGACAGAGTGGAGGCTGAATTGGAGGCTGAATTGGAAGTGCCCACATGACTCACCCTCACCGCTAGGGTGAGATATGAAATAAGTTCGCCGGGAAAGCTTGCTTTAGGTTTGAACAGGGGAGGAACCATTCCGATAACGTTCTTCTCCACCAGGTGGGAAAACGTCCATTTAGTTGCGAGGGGGCATGACTTAGCTGAAGAAGTTTTATCAAGCATGGATACCCTCTGTGATGGGGGCATTGATGCCTTGGATGTTGGCGCTGTTGAGAAGCTTCATTCCCTCCTCACTCATCTGCTGAACTTCTGAAGGTGACAGAATCCTAATGCAGCGAACACAGCCAACGAATTCCCTGCACAAGCACATCAAACTTAGGCCTTGAAATAGAAAGGACTTCTTTGCTATCTACACACAAAGAATATATAACCACAAGCAAACCAGCAAGAAATTGGAAAGGGCAAAATGACACTTACTCCCAAGGATCATCACCTATGAGTAGAACATCATTCTCGTAGTCCACATATACTAATTTCCACCCAGAACCTTTAGGGTTATTTAGCAGCCCATCAAGTCCAAACATGCATTCAATAGCGGAGCATAGTTCTTCATAATTTTTGAAACTTGAGACATCAATTGACCTCCCAACAGACCCTGTCTTCTGAACCTGTAAACCATAAACAATGTTAGCACCCAACATTCGAGTAAATGAAATGTAATAAAATCATGGGAAAAAAACATCCAAATGCCCTCAATCTCACACGCAAACATGCAGAGACTAAAAACCTGAACAAAGGTAACGTTTAAGGTATGATTTTACTAGATAAAGTCTTCCATTTTGGAATAATTATGCTAATAATCTGATGTATATGACCCAAGCAGATTGTTACCAAAGATCTTTTATTTACAACACAATCATGCATACCTTGGTATATGTGCGCACACGTGGGGCTACTTGCTGCCATGAGTTATTCTGGAGCAGATTGCTATTATCAAATTCAATGTTGCTTGAAGATGTGCCACCTGAGTTGTCAGGAAAGTCTTGCCGTGAGAAAGCTTGGGAATCTGCTAGGCTTGCTGAGGTAATCTGAGACTGAACATCCTGGCTTGAGCTGAGGTTGCCAACTAGACAATCTGAAGCATTCTGCAAATCAGCATCCTTTAATGTGCAGAACTCATCTAGAATAGCACTTGAGACAGACCGATCATACACAGAACCACCACCATTGCTAGCATCAATGTTAAGAGAACCATAAATTCCACTTTGATCATTGCTCTCGTCAGATGAATCCTTCACTGCACCTGAGTTGAAGCTACATGGCTCTTGCTGAGCCAAAGGAATCAATTGGTTCGCTTCGGATAAAATTCTCAAATTGCTCATCTGATGATCCCACGCATCTTGATGCATAAAAGGTAAAGAGGGATCTTGTAATCCAAACATAGACAACGGTCCTGATCTATACATACTGTCAATAGACATTGGATGTGATATCCATTCGCCTGCATCTAGAAATGGAAGAGAGCTATTTGGTGTAGTGGCATCAGCTAGAGATGCACGGATCTGTTGGGAATTAAGTTGCGATGACTCTGTAAGTGCCTGCATAGGCCAGAGGCTGGCTTGTAATTGTGACTGGCCCTGATTCTGATTTTGGAACACCAGATGATTTGTGGCATTCTGCTGAATCATAGGACACGAGATTGGTTTTTGCACAATGCACTCTCCTGTTGAGGTTGGCTGGCTTAACTGATCTGGCAAATGCTCAGGTTCTGCTTTGAATTTCCCATCAACAACTCCAACTGACGCTTGATTTTCAACTTTGCTCAAAGAAAGTGACTTCCCAGCTACATTTGCTTTTGATGAAGATGAGTTCATGGCATTGGATTGGTCTAGACAGATCTGGGAATAGTTTTGGTTTTCTATGGGCGTAATTCCTGACTGGTTTAGCTGAGGCGTCTGATTAATTGCTGCCTGCATGTTCTTAACATCTAATGAAGCCACCTTCACAGCAGATACTTCTGGTAGTGCAGTTCCACAGATTCCAGGATAGTTAACAGCTTGAGGTTTCATTAGCATGTTAATCAGTTGTTCAGAATATATGTTTGACATTGAAGCGTATGGAAGACTTGCATTTCCACTCCCTGGAAGCAATGCAAGAGGCTTTTTTACCAAACCCCCCCATTCTGTATCTCCTGGAAGGACAAACAGCATAAAATGAATTTTCAACAAGTTTTCCTAACTGGAAAAAAAAAAACTAGCAAAATGCTCACCTAAAAATCCAGACTGCAAGGGTCGTTTGAGACCAGAAGTCAGAGAGGGAAAAATAAAGAGACTTTCAGGAGTCTCAATTTCCCATGAACTAACCCTGTTCTGCTTATCAGAACACCCAGGCTCATCCCACTCTACCTGTTTGTAAGACAGATATGAAAATCAATGGCAAATTGGCGAAGCAGAGAAACAATAACATAATACTAACATCACTGCAAAAGAAAATGATTTGGCCAGATCAACAAGTAGCCTAATCTACCTGAAGATTCCGCCACTTGGAACCAGGCCACCTCAGTGGATCTAAGTCACTAATACCAACTATTGTGCCCATATATCTGTGGAATAGATTACAGACAGTTAATAATAAACATTAAGACAGATAAATGTTCAGAGCCCTGAGCATGGAATTAAAACATAGATGACTTTGAACTTCGCAGAAAAAATAGAATGTGCTTGTCCTTGTCACGATGCAGAAATCTAAATGGGGTTACTTAATGAATTAAGCAGTTGATTGAAATTCATGATTGTTATTCGTGCAGATGCGTTACCTATACCCGCATAATTAAAGATGTAAGAGGACTCAGAACTCAGAATATGACCTGCGTTTTCCAGACTCTTCTGTCTCAAACATCATTCCAAATCTCATACCAACTGAGACTTGAGTCCCAAATACAGTTTTCCGGAATTTAATCAATGGAATGACAAAGTCTGAAGGGCATGCCCTGTGAATTGCAGGAAGCAGTAACCACTAATTAGAGTCAGAAACCAAAATAAAAAGGGCAAAGGTCAAAGACAAGTAGGATTTGATTGTAAATTTAACAAACCTTGGATTGTAAAAAATGGTGAATGGGCTACGATTGCCAGCAGCATGAGCTGCAGCAGCAAGAACACCAATGTGCATGCTATCAGCAGATAGAACTGATGATGGTAATGTTGTTTGTTGACGGTTTGCATGCCTCACACCCACCATCAAGTGGGACTTTTCATTCCTGAAATTACAGAGGATGAGTTGATTTAAGATCATTATGGTGAGTTGTCAAAATCCATGAAGATTACCTATGACTAATTGTTTAACACAATTTTCTTAACAATTAAATGCGGTCAAATAGCATAGCAGAGCTTCTCAACACTTGGAATAAAAACCGAAGCTTCTTTTCTATTGAGAATTCATTCAAAAATAAAAATAATGAACTTACCTGATAAATTATTGGTTATTTTTGTAAAGCTAATTTAAGAAGACAAGTTTCTGCAGCATCCAAGGAAAATCTGAATTCGAATGGTATAACTTACCTGATAAACAGAACAGAATCACCTGCTTTAAGCCTTTTTGAACCAACAAATAAGCTCCACCCAGTTGTAAGAAGGTGTCGCTTTGGCTGCCCTGCATGAAAGGAAGGGAAAAGAGGATTAAGCATATAGCCAGAACAAGTTCAATGCTGAGGTAAAACAAAAAAAAAATTAAATGCCATCATTTTTATGGGCTAATTTTACTAGATTTTAGGGGTGAAGAACATCTTATAGGCCAAAGTTTCCACTGAACAGAGATATTCATACTTCTGGTTCTCTAAATATAAGGTCTTCGTCAAATAAATTACAACTACAACGCAGATGGCTCCTCACCGCGGTATATATGGCGAAATGTCCAGGTATTATCATGCAAGTCCCTGACAACAAGCTCCTGAGATGGTGGTTGCATTGAGTAATCCTGAGACAAGCAAAATTTAATATAACAGCTCCCTATTTCATCGGGGCTTGCAAGTAATTTCAAATTAGCAAGATTAGCTTACCAATGGAGGGAAGAGCTTTTCTGCTGCCCTGCGTGGCACTGAGAACCCACCATGTGTACTTGTATCACTAGCGGTCAAAGCTTTGCAGAAAAATTCACTCGGATGCTTGCTGGGCTTTAGCCCAAAATCTGGTACAGGGAAGACGTCTTTTTCCTACATGAAGGTCAGATTCATTTATTTCGAGGCTGAATGAAGGGATAAACAAATGGGAAGAAGTTCGATGAATTGACAGTGCTTAAGCTTTACAGAGTTCACTGGTTGAAGACTCATTTGAGCATGGATTTCATCTGTATCTTTGTCTGCCTATCAGGAAAAGGTAAATCACAGGTAAAAAACTGTTCTTCTAACAGGCAAGAGTGTACACTGGTACATATATATCAAAAGAAAAGCAAAGAAGAATCAGAAGAAAAAATTGCATACATGAAGGGTAACATTGTGAACTTGGCACAGTAACTGAGAAGGGAGATTTGGGTAGTTGGGGATCTGTGAAGTAGCTGATCTCTTAGTGGAAACGGCCACCTATACATGGAAATAAAATGTCCATCAGTTCAGCAAATCAAAGATTGAATAATCAGCAGCATAACAAGGCTTCCATAAACTTGGAATCATGGTTTTCAATTTCTTTTAAAACCACCATGGTCCCACTCTTCCCAGAATAAAGTCCTAATTTACTATCAGTTGGTGTTTTGGAATTGTATGGTTGATACACTGCAAATGAAAAGTCACCCCGTTCGTCAAAAAAGAAAAATCATCACACTTAACAAGAGAACAACCTCCATAACGCAATTTAGTACAGTAGAAACCTCTTATGATCGTGCTTCGTATCGATAAATAATCATAAGGGCAGAAAGGGTCAAGATTGAAAGAGATAAATTCAAACCTGCTCGCTGTGTCCTTGAGGGAAATAATACACCAGACTTCCAACCTGGGGCAAGGAAACTAGCGGACCTGCACAAGCGTACCACAGCTCCGAGTTTATTGCCTTCCGTGTCCCTGAAATCATGCACAACAAAATCAAAAGCATAAGACACGCACTTGGACAAAAGAGCACTGTTTTTGGACATGTACTTATGCAGAAAGTTAAGCCTTCATGTTAAAGACTCATCCTTTACCGGATCATTTCAGCCCGTAAGTGATAACAATAATAAAAAGTCAAAACTTTTTTGAGAAACAAGGATTTCAGTGACATGAAACTAACCAGACTGGTCTTGAAATTCTTTCAACAGCTTCATTTCCTCGAGCAGATTTGTTTGAGCTCCATTAATAACCCCTCCTGTTTTGATTTTCTCTTCAGCAGAACCCATCTTCTGCTTCTCTGTGTTGGTAAGTACTGTCTACCACACAGCCAGAGCACCTCAATAGAAAAATTCCATCTTTACCTCAACAACTCAAACCCCTTGATTACAGGAACCCCCATCAAACAACAAAAAAGTACAGCATTAAAATCACAAGCCTGTGTTCCTCCAAAAGAAGCTAAACTTTTAAGACCAGCCCATGTCAAGGAATCTTAAATTCACTAATGGACCAATCCAATTGGGCAAAAGAGAGAAACAAACACCCTCTTGTGGGGAGTCCTTGATAATCCAAAATCAAGGAAGACAGCCAGCAAAAAGGTATTCACTAGACTAGATAGAGTTTTTTTAAGTTGTGGGGGCAGAAAAGGAGAGCTTTTTATTGACACGGCAAAAACCGAAAGCTTTGATGCATCAAAGCACGCGAAGAAAAGCATGAGTGTGGTGGTGGTCTTGTAGCTATTATGCATTCGACTTTTCATTGAAACCACTGATCTCCATCTATCATTATCAAGAAATCCAAAAAACAAAAAGAAAATTTTCTATCTCTTAAATTTATATCTCTGTAAATGTGAAGCAGTGGCAGCCGTATTTGCTTGAAAGTAGAAAGAGGGTGCATGCTATTAACCTGCACTCCAACTTTCCGGAAATGGCTCTCTCTTTGCAGCTTTAAACTGTTTTAAGGAAGACCAAGTTAAAACAAAAGTAAAAGATGCAATAAATAAAATAAAAATAATCGCAGTAAGAGGTGAACACGAAATCAAGTACAGCAGAGAGTGATAGCGACAAGAAATAATAGTTTTTCTAAAGAGGAGGGAGGGAAGAAAGAATGTGAAGGTGGCGCATTTTAGCACGTGAATACGAGGATTTACGAGGGGTATTCTTCTGGGGGAAACCTTAAAGTAATCTCTCTACCTTTAATTGATTCTTAATGTAGTCCTCAAACAAACTATTTTATCAATTGAGTCCTTCACCTATCGATCAACACAGATTTGTAACGTGGAACTTTTAAT
>Ga0325402_1003798_pt1 | contig 13772 bp, 12 predicted proteins | sample PopdelMetagenome_22_FD_207212 | JGI IMG/M metagenome (GOLD analysis project Ga0325402, IMG submission 207212) | Populus deltoides microbial communities from Bellville, Georgia, United States - Xylem-PdKOR-R3 | ecosystem: Host-associated > Plants > Phyllosphere > Stem > Wood/Secondary xylem... | reverse complement strand
ATGTGATAGGCCTGCATTTAAGATGAACATTTACCATAAATTAAAGGTATCTTATATTATTAGATATGTTATTATAAAACATGCTTTAGTTAAGGAGTTATTGATACTTCAAGTGCAAAATGATGAAATAAAACCTTGATAAAAATGCACTTTTAAGTACTAATCACAAATTTAAAACACAAGAACCTTATACAACACAAATAAAATATGCATTTCATTGGTACTTGGACAATTGTAAACTAAGAATATTAATAAAAGTTTTGAAACATAATCCTATTTAAAACAAGAAAACAAACATGGATATGGTTAAATTCACGACCTAACTTCATTTAATTACACTATGACATAGATGTTCTAATTATATTTATGATAACAACATTAAATTTGATTACACAAAATAAGATACACCCATACATTCGAATATGTTACAATCTAAATCCAAAATATATTTTTCCCCATTACTAATCTATCAAAATAAGTTATATGAAAAGGCCAACTATTCTACAAGAGTTTGTGAAGTTCCTATAATAAATATTGCAATTACATTAACACAAATTAAAGACAATTAAGACATGTATATGACAGGTTTTATAGTAACACACTACACTTTAATTCCATGCTTTAATAATTCTTCAACTTAAATACTCATATTCTTTTAAAATATAACATTTTTAACTTTAGAATAATCATAATATATCCACTTGACAGACATACTGGCACTTCTAATACTCCTCAGAGTAAATATTCAATAAACTTCTGGTCATCAGGCAACTTGATGCCTCTAGTACCTTTTAGGTACTAGTGAATTCTTAATTCTGGTCATCAGTCGCACTGATGCCTCTAGTATCACATAAATACTAGTCAATTGAACATCCTGATCATCAGGTAACTTGACACCTCTAGCTCTTTTTGAATAGCTAGTTAAAAAAACTCCTGGTTTTCAATCACATCGACGCCTTTAGTATCCCACTGATACTAGTCAACTTCATATCCTAGTCATCAGATAAATTTGACATCTCTATACTAGTCAATTTCATATCTTTTTCATTGTACAATCTACAAATAAAAACAATGTAATATGCATTTAATGAATTTATAGTTCAATAAATTTAGACAAGTCTTAATAATGTTGGTCAAATATACAAGGCATCTACTTGGAGCCTGAGCTGTACTGATTGTCCTCTGCTGTTGTATAGCACTCGCAGCCTCACCTGTTCCAACTGGTACATTACATTATTACTCATCACTTAATAACATTTCATATCATACATGCTAGACAAAATCTTGTTTTGACTTAACCACTTAAACAAATTTCTCCTTTTTAAACATATTTTTCACAAGATAATTCCTTTCAAATGCTTATGCATCACATTTAAAACCACTAATTAATTCTTTTAACTAGCACACTTAAATTTGATGAACATTCAATTAAATAAAAAACCCATCACTTCTTTTATTTTATACTTAACCGAATTACTTATTAAGGTGAGGAATAATTTTTCTCCTTAATTTCTTTCAATTCACACCTTGCCTAATTTTTCAATACCACGACTTACACATTCAAGCATTACTCGACCTTCAATTACATAAAGAAGAATACTTTCCCATTTACCTACATGTTAGCCAAACTTTCCCCCTTAAGGAATGAACATGTTTCTTTCAAAACTTTAACAATCAACACCTTAAACAATCACCCAACATTTAAACTAATACAATTTTATATGATTCATCAAGAAACAATCCAAATAAACTCAACCCTAAATTCTACAATTTTGGCCAAAATATAAAATACAAGGGTGAATTTTTATTTTCCCAATGGTTTAAATCAAATATTATTCATTAATCATTCATTCCAACCAACACAATTTCACATAATACAATTGGTAATTATATTAATTATCCTATACACTATTCCTACATACACCTTAACATAAAAATCTTTACCTATCAAAACAATGCTTTACCAATAAATTATTTATGTAGTCATCATCAATCATCCATAATTATCACAATCCTAACTCCTTAGCATAAAAATCTTAACGTACCTCTACACCAACAATTTCAATACTTCATCCTACACAAAATCACTCAAAATAACTAGTTTGGAAGAGTTTATTATCTTTCAATGTAAATAAAATGAAAGATTAGAAGCCTAGGAAACCTTTCTTTTTCACTTCTTTTCCTTCCTCATTTTACCTCTCATAACATTACCCTTCCAAACAACCCTTAAATTATTTAATTCTCCTTGACCAAATCTTCTTTTAACACCCATTGATTACTTAATCTAGTTTTATTTTATGTTTTTAAGCTTAATTCTCAAGGGATTCTCACAAGTTTTTCTCTCCTCCTCGCTCGGCCGACCAATAATAGCCTTAAAATCACTATTCACCTATTTATAATTTCAATTTTTCACTTATCACACTATCAGCCCAAGTTTCCTCTTTTTTGGTTTTTACTCATTAATCCCACATGCTCCTTTGACTTAACTTAATACTAACTTAGTTAATTTTTAACAGGGGTTTTACACTTAAAATAAGTCGATTTGACTGAGAAAATAGTGTTAGAAGTCACATGTTAAATCTACCAATTTTAAAAAGAAAATTAGAAAAATAAATCAAAAGAGAATTTAAACTATAGAAAATAGGAGGAGGATACCAAGGAATAGAGAACAAAAAAAGCTTATTGAAAAAGGGTTTTTCACTGTTAACAACCTTAAATGCAAGAGGAGGATGGGTGCAAGATAAGGAAGAAAGAGATTGAATCAAACTTTATTAACATCTGGGAAATCCAACCTAAATAGAGGTTCTTTTTTATTCTTTTCTTCTTTCACCATGAATTTTATAGATATTTTGGTTTGTAATAATTTGATTATGACCTAAATATTATTGCTTAACAAGGATTGATAAATACTTTAATAACATAAATAAAAAAAATTCAAGAATGCCATGAAGAGGCTACATTAGAGCATTAGCAATAATATTTAGGTCATAATCAAATTATTTAGGTCACAACAACTTTGGAATGATTGACCACCATTCAAATGAATTGTTGTGCATATTGATATCAATTGATTATAAGTATTTTTTTTTTTCTTTTTATGATGAATTCCATGAATTGAATGAAAGATAAAGATGTTCTAATTTGTGAGATTGTTATTTTAAAAAGTTATAGAGCTTAATATGCTTATGAGCTTTTAAACTTGTATAGAGATATCACAAGTTATCTTTTGTAGGCAATTTCAATTATACTCGAGAGGTATATAGTTATTGATTTAAAAGATAAATACTTAGTAATATATTTTAGAAATCAGTTTGGCTTGGTTAGGTAAATGGAAAACTTTAGTATCTTGTCCCTTAATTAATTCATTTTACTATTGTGCTTTTACTTAATTTATATTTGTTAATTTGTTAATTTTATTGTACATAATCATTTATTCTATGCTTTCAAATAATTTAGTACTAGAATAATTTGAATTGCTAATAGGTAGATAGACCTCATGGGAATAATAATCTTACTTTAGTACTAGAATAACTTCAATAGTTAATAGGTAGATAGACCTTATAGGAATGATAATCTTGCTTATAATATATTACGTGAAGTGATTAGTATACTTATTATATAAATTTTACATCAAGTTTTTGGTGTTGTTGCGGGGTAATATTTTATCCTTATTACATTTGATACCAACTTGTTTTAGGTTATTTTGAATAGATAGATAGACCTCATGGGAATAATAATCTTACTTTAGTACTAGAATAACTTCAATAGTTAATAGGTAGATAGACCTTATAGGAATGATAATCTTGCTTATAATATATTATGTGAAGTGATTAGTATACTTATTATATAAATTTTACATCAAGTTTTTGGTGTTGTTGCGGGGTAATATTTTATCCTTATTACTTTTGATACCAACTTGTTTTAGGTTATTTTGATATTTATTTATTTGTTTATTTGTTTGCTAATTTTGCTATTTTCTTTTATTTCTTATGTTATACATGATATACTTTCGAAGCACAAAGTTGTTCCCTATGATCTGGAAATTGAATGGACATGTTGAAATTTGAACAAGGAAAGAAAGAGAAGTTTATAAACATTCAAGTAGCCATGAACAATCAAATTGGGGAGGTTGAGAACCAAAAATATTTAAGGGACTATTATATGTGCTTGGTTAATATGTTATATCTAGCATAAATATGTCAACTATACAAGTTAATGCTTTTGAAATTAAACCAATGATAATTCAGATAATACAGTAAATTGTTCAATTTGAAGGGTAGTCATATGAGGATCCTAATATTCATATCATAAATGTTTTAGAGATTGGTAACACTTTTAAGCACGATAAAGTGACATATGATGCTATTTGTTTAAGACTTTTCCCTTTTCACTTAAAGAAAAAGTGAAGGCTAGCTAAATCCTCTACTACTTAGTGTCATTACTACTTTGAAGGAGTTAACCTGCAAGGTTTTTGCAAAGTTTTTCTCTCCAACCAATACAACTAGGCTAAAGAATGATATTACTATAATCACTTAATTTGAGAATGAATCATGAGAGAGATATAAATATTTATTATGAAAGTATCCTTATCATGATCTTCTAACATCGTTTTAAATCCATACATTCTACAATGGTTTAAGAGCTACAAATAGGTTTATGGTTAATATAGTAGCTAAAGGGGCTTTAATGAGTATAACTTATAAAATTAACATCTAGTAATTATTAATGACCTTTTAAGGGAACAATATAAACACATTGGTGGCACAAATAAAACTCTATTAAATGATTCGGTAAGACGAATGCTATTGTTAATCAAACTAATGTTATGTGTGATTATTGCGCAAGAAATCACTCAATTAATTGCCAAGTGAGGAAACCTTTTGCTTAATAAATTCATTAACAAGTTAATTACATGTCCAATTTTCATTGTCAAAACAATCCTTATTTAAACATGTTTAATCTCGGATGGAGAAATTACCCTGATGCTTCATGGAGAAATAATCAATAGATAGCTAGACCACCTCAAAGTTTTCCATAATAATAAATAGCCCAACACTCGAGGAGGTGTTCATTCAATACATTCGAGAGATAGATTTGGAAATTCAAAATATTTTGGCTTTGATTTGTAACCTTAAAGATCAAATTGGTCAACTCTCAACCATTCTTTTAAAAAGGATAGCACAAACTTTGTCGAGCAATACCATTACCAATCCTAAGCAACATGTCAAAGTAATATCATTAAGAATTGAAAGGAAAATTGAGTGGTCACAAACAACAAGTATCAAACAATTGGTGCAACAATTAACCGATCAGCAGGCTGGAAATTCTAAGAAGAATAAAGAAGCTTTATAACCCATGGATTTTAAGAAGTTTTTTTTTTCTGAAACTAATTCTCCTTCACTTTATGATTCATCAACTCCTTTTTTTAAAAAAAAACTTATAAAAAATAAGTTTGATAATCAATTCTCTAAATTTCTTAGTATTTTTAAGCAATTATATATTAATATTCTTTTTATTGAAGCTTTAAAGCAAATGCCTAAATATGTTAAGGATATTTTATCAAATAAATGGAAGTTAGAAGAGTATGGTATTGTGATGTTAATTGAGGAATGCACTGCTATCACACAAAACAAATTACACCAAAGCTTAAAGGAGTTTAACTATTCATTGCACAATTGAAAATTATTATTTTGAAAAATCTTTTTGTGACCTAGGTGCTGGTGTGAATTTAATGTCTTTTTCAATGCCTAAAAAACTTGATCATGGTGATCTAGACCCACCATATTATATTTACAATTAGTGGACCGATCAATCAAACATCTATGAGAAATTATAGAATGTGTTCTCATAAGAGTTGGCAAGTTCATTTTTCCACTTGACTTTATTATTCTTCATATGAAGAAGTACTATGAAATCTCTCATATTCTTGTTTGACCATTTTTAACAATAAGGAGAGCATTGATCGATGTTCAATAAGAAAAACTAGTTTTACGAGTGCAAGATCAACAGTAACATTTAATGTGTTTAAAGATATAAAATTTTTATGTAGTTATGATTCATATTTTCAGGTAGATATCATTGACAAGTTGGTATCCAAAACTTTAAAAAAGGAGAATCTAAAGCTACCTTTTTAAAGCATGTCTCATTGGCTCTGAAGCTACAAGTTATTGATGGTAAATGTCATAACTCAATTTTTTTACTAGCTTTTCAATAATGTTAGATTTGTGTTATAAAGCAATTCTATCACCTTTTATGTATACATGTATGTGAAAAAATTTATTTTTGAAAATTGACAACTTTTCACTCATGTAATATATTTTATTTTTAATAGCTTCATAATAATGTTCTTATCACTTTATAAAATTATGCTATCGTCTTTTTACCTAAGCATGTGTATGAAACAACTCATTTTGAAAATAAGCAATTTTTTATTGGCTTTTAAATAATTTTATAAATAGTGATGACGTCTTTTTATGTATGTATATGTGTGTAAATATTAATTTTTCAAACATGAATAAAAATTGTGTCAACGAGTTTCTTCAAGTTTTCATTGTGTTTTAATTAAAACTTATTTTTTAAAAAGACAATAAACCAACGTTTCTTAGGAGGTAACATAAGTTTTCTAAGTTCCTTTATTTTGTTTTGTTTTTCTAGTTTTTCTTTTACTTATTACTTGTATTTTTTTTTTTGTCTTATGTATGTTCAAGTTTGTGAAAGCCTCACACACATTTCAACATTCGTTTTTAGAAAATAGATCTGTATATATATAGACACACACACACACACATACATATATCCTTCTCTTTTCTTTACATTGAGAATAATGTTTAGTTTAAATTTGGGGGTGCAGAAACTATTTGCATCTCCTCGCTATATTTGAACAAAGTTTAGCCATATCTAATGTTCTTTTTAGCGTATTGTTCAAACAAGGGGTAAATTTTAAAGTTTTGTTTTTCATGCAGTCAATGAGAAGATTGATTATTAAATCGAGTCATAGTTTTAAAATCATTTATACACATAACTACTCCATAATTAAGATTTGAGAGTGATGATAAGTTTTCCTTTTTAAAAAAATCATTAGACAGTTGAATAGTTATTCAATATTATAAATTTATCTGTAAATAATGATAAGGTGGTTTCATTGTCCTTTCTAGCTATACCATAATTTTATACATTGACCTTCATGTTTATGTTTACCGAAACAAAAGTGAAATATTTCATATTTTAAAGGCTTTAAGTACCAATGTTCAGTTAAAAAAATTAAAAATCCAAATATGTACTTATGATATTTCCTATTCTGTAGCCTTTGTGGTTCGAGTAAGTAAATTATTTGATGTGTCTTTGCACTTCGTTCTATAAACCAACTAGTTTGAAAATGATCGATTTGACAGCTTGCTATATGAATGACCTAAAAATCTTAAGAGGACAAAGCATCAAGAGTAATGATATGAGAAAAAATATAGAAGAAGAAGAAGAAAAACGTTACCAAAGTAAGAAAAGGGCCTAGGACATGATTTAGCTTAGAAGAACCACTAAACTATCAAGTTTAAGTTTATTTTTTAAGTTTAAAAATCTTAAAAACTTGAAAGGCTTAAAAATACTTAATGGTTGATTCAAAAAAGATAAGACAAAAGTAACAAAGAAATTATTGAAATTGAAGTACTATATTTTCTATTACTAAATAAATGAAGTCTAATTAATTTTCCTTTCTTTGATTTGGTTTCATGCTTGAGACTCATCGATCAAATTTTAAATATGTTTAGATTTAAGCCCTTGTTTGAGGACAATCAAGAAGTAAGTTTCAGGGGCATTTGTCGTGCTTAATTTTTATGTGATTTTTATCGTACTCTTAACTTTAATTTTATGCAAGTTTATCTTTAATTTCTTTAATTTATATATATTTTTTATTTATTCTATCTATTTTTATGTAGAAAAAAATAAATTCATGGAATCATATGCTTTGGAGTGAAAAATAAGCATTCAATCCTTGAATTCTAGCTAAGTATTAACCCTAATTAAATTTAGGTTACTGGTACTGAGGGAACATTTAGAAGCGAATTAAATGAGCAAATTTACCTTAAAAAGGTCTAACATATATTTTCCTTTAAAAATAAACAATATGTTAAAAATGTTTTTAAAATATTAATTTAGGGTTCGAAATCAAACTTCCAGAGTTGTTAGGTAGCTTAAAAAAGGCTTGAAAATGACTAGACAAGAGGAGATCATAGCAGCACATGTTTGATATGTGATGGTGATGGCAGTCACTGGTGGCACATCATTGCATGCATTAGCGAGACATAAAGGTGTGTAGACCAGCCCACGAGATGTGCCTCTTCTTTTTCTTTTTTCCTATAGCATCGACAATGTCGTCCACTATAGGTTTAGTTTAGTTATTGGTGTTGGTTGATCGGGCTGGGTAAATTTTTAGCTTTCTTTCTCTTTTTCTTCTCTTGGTTGTTTCTTTCCCTCTTCATCATGAGTCTGACTCGGTTACTGGTGTTGGCTACTGGTGAATATGATGTCTTTAAGGCTTTGAGTGGTGGTTCAGGTGAAGGATGGTTGCTCAGTTAGAGTGAGAAAGAGAACCAACTTTTCGGGGGCTAGGAAATAACAAAACTAATGTTGTTTGGCAAGTAAAGAGGGGCTTGATCATGGTGGATGCCTTCACTGTGAGGGCTATTATCATGGTGGTGCTCTTATAGGGGTTTTACAACTAATGATGGTGATTTTTGGTGATTGGCAATGGAGAAGGGTGGGAACTAAAAAAAAAGTTATGAATTTTTAACCTTATTTTCCTTTTTATTTCTCCTTCTTTCTCTCTTTATATATTATTTTTCTCTCATCATCCCTCTTTATTTTTGTCTTTCATTTGTATTTCACTCCATATTTCACACTTTTTCTCTCAACACTTTTTCTCTCTCTATTTTTTTTTGATGGGGGTTAGGGTTTATTTTTTCACACCCCTTTTCTAAAAAATATCTCCTTTATCTATAGCCTTTTTTTTTTCATTTTCTCATAGTTACTTGGGAAGAAAGTAACCAAATCTCACTTTGATCCTTCTTTTTTCTTATTTTGCGTTCCAACATCAATCTAGTGTAAATATTTTTTTTTTACATTTGACAAAACACGGCCCGAGGCACAACTCGAACCACCTATCTAGTGTAAGCTAAGTGTGGTAGTTTGATTTCATAGGTCAATAGTTAAATTGATGCGATCTAAGCAACACCAAGATATCTGTTGGAGGTTTCAGTTGGTACAGTGACAAAACTTAGAGCTAGAAGGTTCAAAGAGACTTTTAATAGACTTATTCAAGACATGGGGCTAAGGTGAACTTCAAGAAGATATTAAGTAATGAAGTTCAAGCATTGATTAATTTAATTAATATTCAAGAAGAGCTAACAGATAGGCATTCAGACATTACAAAAAGATTGGAATTAGAAGATTTAAATCTGCTAGCGTTGACCTTTGCTATTATTTTGGTAATAACTACAGCTACAAAAGCAATTTTTATACAATTCTAGTTTAATTAGGAAGTAAACATCTATAGATTTTCAGTGATATATGGAAAACCTTCTAATTCATTAAGAAGAGAGAAAACCATGCTTTTGAAGTTGGGCTTTGATTCTATCATATTATAAAAATGACTTTAGTCTTATTTAAATTAATAAAGCTATTATTTTATTTATATTTTAGTTATTTTCATCCTTTTAGATGTATTAAGGCTTTTATTTAAATTTAGGTTCATTGAATTATTATTATTTATAAGGTTTATCCATATTCATTAGGGATATCATATTAGAGTTAGAATGTTTTCTAGTATAAATACTTTTTTGTAGAGACTTTTTGAAAAAAGAAATTGTTTTTTATAAATAAATCAACACTCTTGCTATCTTTTATATGGTTAAGTGATTCTCATACCAAATTCTTAATTGGACTTACAAACTCTTTGAAGGACTAATCAATTTCGTTGTGATTTTATACAACTCGTTCACATCTCTTTATAAGCTTAGGGTGGGAGTGGTTATTACGTATAACTTTGGTTCTCCAAGACAAGTTCTTGTTGGGTCAAATTGCAAATCATTCATATATGATTTTAGCGTATCTTGGGAGGTGTCTACATTAGTTGGTATCAAAACTTGTGTTTTTATCAAGTTATATCCCTTTAATCTTTAATTTGTGTTGTTTCTTGATATTTTTTTTCCTTATAGTTTTGGCTAGGATTTTGTTTCGTTAAAAGAAAAGTAAAAAAAGGTCTATTCTTTTATTATTTCAAAGTTTTTGTCAAACCCTATATATATATCTTGCTTAGTTTCTTGATTTTGCCAAACACATTAAATAAGAATTCTATTCTTAATCTTCATCTTCTATATTTCTTCATTTCAGCCCAAAGTAAAAAAAAACATAAACAAAGATAAATGTTGTTCTTGTTGATCTATGTTGAAAAAATAGGGGGAAATTGAAGGGAAAATTGCAAGAATTGATTGAATTGACAAGTTAGAGTATAATCGAATACAAGCCCTTTAATTTTAGGGTTGGCCAAAAGTTTCTTGAATATTTTCTTTATTTTCCATATAAGTACATACCAAACCTTGGTATTGCCAAATTGAATTCTTGTTTTTTTCTTTATTGTCTTGTCGTGTTTCATTAACATCTGATTAATTGTATAGATCTTTCTTGCTTTATTTTAATTGTTTTCTTGAAATTCTTGAAGTTAAATCTTGACTTTTTGAATAAGTTAGTTTTCTTTGAAACATTAACATAAACTTCATTGCTTTTATTTTGTGTCTTCTTTTCATCATTACATTTCACATGAATTTACATTGCTATTCATAAATGTATCCTCAAGTTTTGTTTTGATTAGTTTCATATATTTCTTGAGTCTTCATTATTATAAAATCATTATGTTATTTTGATTGGTTATGTGATAAGTTTCTAAGTTACATTTAAGAATCTAAGTAAGGGAATAGTGAGGTAAAGTGCATAATGAAATTATTATAGTGAAAAGCTTGATTGAATTGTGTAAAACACAAGTGAAATGATATTAAATTGAGTGTAAACATATGAGGAAGTGTGAGGAAATTTTTCCTTACTACTAACCTATATTACAAGTTTTCACAATGGCATTAAAATATGTGACATTAATTGAAGGTGAAGGATCTTGTAAAAAACCAAGATAGGTTGAAGGTAATGATGAAGACTTTGATGGGAAAGATGGATAAATTAAGTACTAGAATGATTGGTAGACATGATATTCTTAGTCGTAAGGGCTTTGATGGGAAAGATGGATAAATTAAGTACTAGAATAATTGGTAGACATGATATTCTTAGTCGTAAGGAAAAGAAGATTAAAAATTATACTATACGGGTATTTTCTCCTCTAAATTAAAGTGTAGTTAAAAACTCTAATGATGATGATGAGGATGATAATGATATAGTTAATAATGAAATGAAGTCTCATATACACCATAATCTCTTATATGAGACACAACCAAAAGAGAGTTTAAAGGTGGATTTTGGCCAAATAGGAATTCAGTCAAGAGAGGAATTTTGTTGATCATGATAGTTTAGATCATAATTTGGGTAGCATAAAACTTATAATTCCAGTATTTAAAGGAAGGAATAATCCAAAGGTTTATTTGGATTGGAAAAAAAGGTAGAATTTATATTTGATTGTCATAGATATTTGAAGGAAAATAAGTAAAACTAGTTGTAATTGAATTTATTGATTATATTATTATTTGGCAGGATCAAGTTGTTACAAGTAGGAGGTATAATAGAGAAAGACTCATTAATATATAGGAATACATGAAAGTGATCATGAAGAAAATATTTGTCCCTAATCATTATTATAGAAAAGTATATAATAGATTGCAATATTTATCTTAGGGTTTTAAAAATGTTGATGAGTATTTTAAAGAGATGAAAATAATTATGATTAGAGTTAATATTTTTTTAAGATAACGAAGTCACAATGAGTAGATTTTTAAATGGTTTTAATAGAGATATTGCTAATATGGTTGAATTCTATTATTATTTTGAAATTAAAGATATGATGCATATAGCTATAAAGGTGGAAAAACAATTGAAAAGAAAAGGTAGTGCAAGATCAGGTGGTTATTTGTGATCCTCTCAAGCTTGGAAGTTCAATTTCAGAAAAGAAGGTATACAAATAAAGTCAATAACAGTACCTAAAGTTATTTAATCCTCATATATTAAAAACTAGATTGTGGTAATAGATAAAAAAAAAAAAGAGTAAGAAATAATGTTCAATACAACATAAATAAGAGATTAAGTATTTTAGGTGTCAAGGATTTGGGCATTATATATTAGAGTGTCTAAATAAAAGGATTATGATTTTGAGAGATGATGAGGAAGTAGAGTCAGCTAGGAATGAATTTAAATATGAAAGCATGTTAGAACTTAAAGATGCTAGTGATGTTGAATATAATGTTGATAGAGAATTCTTGGTTATAAAAATAACATTTAATGTTCAAGTTAGTGAAGAAGATGTTGAGAAATAAAGAGATAATATATTTCATACTAGATGCGACATAAAAACAAGTTATGTAGTATGATCATTGATAATGGTAGTTGTACTAATGTTGTTAGCATAACTTTGTTTAAAAAACTGAATTTGATTACTGTTAATCATGCTACATTGTATATGCTTGAATGATTGAATGAATATAAAGAAGTTATGGTGACTAAAATGGTTTTAATCTCAGTATAAGGTAGGGAGATATAAGGATGAGGTTTTGAGTGATTTTTTTTTATGCATGCTACACACTTATTATTAGGGAAACCTTGATTTGATAGGAAAGCCAAGTATTATGATTTTAAAAATAGGTATGTAGTTGAAAAGGGATGGGAAAACATACATGCTTACACTATTGTCACCTAGACAAGTTTATAAAGATCAATTAAAGTTAAAGAAAGTAGGAGAAACCGAAGAGGCCTTGTTACGAAATAATGGTGAGGATTTGAGGCTAAGTAAAAATAAGGTGAGCTTATGAGTGTGAAATATCATAGGGTAAAGTTTCAGACATTAAAGATAAATATGAAGGCTTCTTCCCAAATAAAAAAAAATATTAAAGGAAGGCTGATTGTGGAGGGAGAATAATTAGAGAGAAGAAAAAAAAGATGAGAAAAGAAGACTGTGTAGGAAAAGTGGGGAAATACCTTAATTTGTATTCAAAACAAAGTGATCTTACACATGCTTATTTTTATGATATGCCTATGATTTTACTCTTGTATAAGGAGGTATACTTTAACAACAATGAACTTGATTTCTTATGTTTATAGTATTTATGTTTCTTTGTTACAAAAATTTAAAGATGAATTTTCTGATGAAATTCTAAGTGGATTGCAATCTATAAGAGGAATAGAACATCAGATTGATCTAGTATCAAGTTCAACTATTCCTAATAGACTAGCCTATAAAAGTAATTTTGAGGAAACAAAAGAGCTTTAAAGGCAAATGGAGGAGTTAATATCGAAGGGGTACATTCTAGAGAGTATGAGTTCATAAATTGTTCATGTATTTTTAGTATAAAAAAATGATGATATATGGAGAATGTGTGTTGATTATAAAGCAATCAAAACTTAACAGTAAAGTATAGACATGTTATCCCTAAATTAAATGATATATTTGATGAATTGCATATATTTTTTTTTTTTTAATTTGATCTTAAAAATGGATATCATCATATTATAATAAAAAAAATATGGTGAATGAAAAATTGCTTTTAAAACTAAATATGGTTTATATGAAT
>Ga0325402_1003794_pt1 | contig 13785 bp, 10 predicted proteins | sample PopdelMetagenome_22_FD_207212 | JGI IMG/M metagenome (GOLD analysis project Ga0325402, IMG submission 207212) | Populus deltoides microbial communities from Bellville, Georgia, United States - Xylem-PdKOR-R3 | ecosystem: Host-associated > Plants > Phyllosphere > Stem > Wood/Secondary xylem... | reverse complement strand
TATAAATCTTTGAGAGTTAGGGGAAAACTCTTGATTTTGGTGAAAGTATTTTCACGAAGAGAAAAATCTTGAAGATAACATATTTTTAAGTGAGAGAAAAAACTTGAAGATAAAATATCTTTAAATGATATAAAAATATTGGTGTGTATTTATTAAATTTATTAAGTGGTTATTGAATTATAAAGCTGGGATAAGTTAAAGAAAATAACATTCAAGTATGGTTTGGTACTTGAGATGGAGATCTAGGCTTGCCGAGCCACGTTAAAAATGAGTTTGCAAATTCTCTCATTTATCACTTTACTTAAAGCACTTTAATTATATTATTAGTTATTATATTTATTTGAATTTATTTGTATTTTTTTAAAAAATTAGTGAGACACCTAAATCACCCCTTATAGTTACCTTAATCCTAGAACGACATAATGATCTTGGAGTGAAGGGCAAAATCACCATTTCACTATTATAATCCAAAATGAATTTACTCATATACTATAATTGAAAACTAGGCTCTTTTAGATTTCTTTAATTTCAATTAACAATTAATTGACTTGTTATAGTTTATATACCCGCACTACATCACAGACCAAATCAATTTGTTTTAACATAATAAAAAATATTCATGTCATAGAGAACTATTTAAAATTGTTATTAAATCCGATCTAGTGGATCAACCTTAAAACCTCTTCAACTTGACTCTTTGCCCAGCTCATGTTTAAATTAAATGTGTGAGAGTTGCTCTAACATGACTCAGCTTACTTGATCAAATTAAAAATAATCCAATTAACTGGTAAAAAAAGGTATGAAAATCAAATTAAATAAAAAATGATGAAATTAAAAAAAATTAAGAAAAAAAAAGTGGGGGCACTTGCTTTACTAAAGTAAAGCGGGTACATGGTTTAGGATACAGAAGAACGAGATGGCATGCATGCGCGTTGCCGCGGGTTTATAAAACAAATATACTTGATAGTATTATAATTGTGAACTAGCGCTAGATAAGAAATAGAAACTAAAGGTATGATGGAGCCAATATTTCATGATGGAAAAAAAAGTTGTGTTGGTGATCAAAAACTTAGAGACTGAACAAAATGATTTGTAGCAATCCACAATATTTTGGGAGGAAAGATACAGGGCTTTCGCCACATGATTTACCTTTTCTGTTAATAAAAAGAACAAAAAATCACAAAGCTAAATTCTCTACCAACTTAATATTAAAAAAAAACCCAACAAAGATAATTTTGGAAGGAAAAAACCCCATGAGGAAAAACATTGTAGCAATTGACAATGTTTTGTGAGGAAAACTACAATTTTCTAATTCATATTTACTGTACATAAATTATAATCGAGATTCTATATTAACATGACACTCATATTTATTAAATTTAAATTAAATACTAATGATTTAGTATATTCTTAAAATTTAAAGGTTGTGTTTTTTTTTAAATTTAAGTGCTTATAACAATTTTTTTTGGTTGAAAGGTTTGTACTGTTTTTATTTATTTAGTTATTATTTAAGTATTCATTTTGTTCAATTTTTTCATTGATGACAAAAAATATTAGTTTCAAAATACAATTAATTCTATTTCAAACACTATTGAAAAAAAAAAACCAAATTTTGTATCTTTCAAAAACTTCTAGAATTTTTATTATAATCTAAAGACTCATCTTCCTATCTTTCACCTTCATTTTGTTTTATAAAAAAAATTGCTTCCATCATCTATATACCCAATCTTTTAAGCTTTGCACAAAAAAAAAAGATCATATTGAAGAAAAAATGGTTGATTTGTTAAAAGTTATTGAAATATAACTCTTAATTCATGTTTGTTTATTGAAATGGTGTATTGTTTCTCTTATGGTTTCTAGTTGCTTTATGATTATATCATGTTTAATAGTAATTGTAAGGCCACACTTTTTTATGTGGTGGAGAGGTTTATTTATATAGGAATGTACATATATAATTATAGTAGGAAACTAACTATAGGAACAATCACCTAATTATTCTGCTAAATTATTTCCTACAATCAAGGAGGATAACGTGATATGTTGCTTTCCTTATCATCCCCCTGCAAACTGAGTGTGGGATTGACACAAACACAAAGCTTGGAGAAAAAGAATGTGAATAGCGTCTGAGAGAGACTTTTAGTGAATATGTCAGTAATTTGCAAGTGAGATGGCATAGATTGAGGCTGAATAACCCTTGACGTTGCTAACTCATGAATAAAGTGTAATCAAGAGCAATGTGTTTCGACCTTTTGTATGAAACTAGATTGAGGGTTAGAAAAATTGCACTCTTGTTATCACAAAGGAGTAACGACTTGTGAGATAAGGAAACTTTGAGGTCACAAAGAAGATGAGTTATCCAAACAACTTTCGAAGCTGTGTGAGTCAAGACACGATGCTGAGATTCACAACTAGAACAAAAAATAGTAGGTTGTTTCTTAGCACTCCACAAGATGAGATTGTCACCCAAAAACATTGCATAACTAGAGGTGGAGCAACGCGTGTCAGGGCAACCAGCCCAATCAGCGTCAGAGTAGGTAGTAAGACTAGTAGGTGAAGAGGAAGAGAAATAAAGGCCATAATGAAGAGTATCTTTAACATACCGAAGGATACATTTAAGGGCTTGAAAGTGATGCACTGTGGGAGATTGCATATATCGACTGACAAAATTGACAGCATGAGTAAGATCAGGATGAGTGATAGTTAAGTATTGCAAAGCACCCACCATGGAATGATACAGTGTGGGATCAGTGAAGGCATCACCATCGCTGGACAACTGTTTTAAGACAACCATGAGAGTTGTTGTTGGCTTGCAATCAAGTAACTGAGCACAGGCAAGGATATTATGAGCATATTTTACTTGGCTCAAGAAAAGGCCATTAGCAAAGGAGGAAACCTCAAGACCAAGAAAATAATTCAATGTTCCCAAGTCATTCGTGGAAAACTCTCGATGAAGTTGTTGAATAAAATTCTGAAGGAAATGAGTATTGTTGCCAGTGACAACAATATCATCAACATAGAGTAATAGGTCGAGGATAAAGTTGGATCTAGCATAGACAAAGATAGAGGAGTCAATAGTATTGCAGGTGAAACCATGATGAAGTAAAAAGGAACTGAATTGATGGAACTAAGCCCGGGGGGCTTGCTTCAAGCTATTGAGGACCTTCTTAGCTTACAGACATGATGATGAAATCGTGGATCAGTATAACCAAGAAGTTGCTCCATGTAGATAGTTTGGTCAATAAATCATTGAGAAATGCATTATTGACATCTAATTGATGTAGAGGCCATGATAAGACACTGCAAAAGAGATGACAAGACACATAGTGGAGGCCTTAACAACAGGACTAAAGGTGTCATGAAAATCCAAACCAGGAAGTTGAGAATAGCCTTTAGCAACAAGACAAGCTTTAAGATGATCAACAATGCCATCAACTAAGTATTTGATATGAAAGACCCACTTGGATCTAACAATATTAGTGTGGAAAGGATGAGGAACCGAGACCCATGTGTCATTAGAGGAAAGAGCATCCAGTTCTTCATCCATAACAGCAAGTAAGGCGTGGACCAACGACGAAGGCAATAGGGAGGAAATATATGAGTGATGTTTAGTCTTGAAGACACCAGCCTTAGTTCTAGTGATCATCAGATGATGGTTAGAAGAAGCTGTAGAAGGAATGACAGGTTAGTTTGATGGCAGAGAAACAATGACGAGGATGATGCTACAGTAGGAGAAGAGATGGGCTTCTGCTGTGGAATCAACTATGGCAGTAGAACCTGACGATGAAGGCTGCACAAAATCACCAAAAAGGTTACTAGTACAAGAAACACAAGATGATAAAGAAGGTGTAATAGAAAGTGATGGAGAAGATTGCCGAGTTTCAGAAGGAAGAGAGGGCACAATAAGTTCAGAAAAAATCGAAATATCTAGTGATGTGGGATCGCAGGAAGAGGAAGGACTAGCAAATGGAAAATTAATCTCATCAAATCAGGCATGAAAAGTGATATAAATATGCTATGTAGAAGGATCAAGACATCAAAACCCCTTGTGAGACATGTTATAGCCAAGAAAAATATAAATAGTGCTATGTGGAACAAATTTATGAGAGGTATAATCTAGTAAGTAAGGAAACACATAATAACTAAAGGGATGGAAATCAGCATATGTGGGTGGCTTACCAGACAAAACTTTATAGGGATAAAGGTTACCAAGAACAGACGAGGGCAACCAAATGATGGTAAAAACAACAGTACTGAATGCATTAACCCAATGTGATAAAGGAACCTGGGAATGGAATAACAAAGCAAGACTAGTTTCAGTGATGTGGCAATGCTTACATTCAACGTGACCATTCTGGGAAGGGATGTAGGAACAAGACATTTGGTGACGAATGCCGGAAGCAAGAAGATGAGATTGAAATTGGTTGATCGTAAATTCAGATCCCTCATTGCTTTGAAAAATTTTAATTTTGCATGAGAACTAAACCTCAACAAGAGTTTGAAATTGCTTAAAAATCAGAAAGGCTTAAGATTTTAATGTCATGGGATAAAACCACGTGAAATGCGAATGATCATCGATAAATATAATGTAATAACAAAAATGGGATGAAGACATAACATGAGCAGGGCCCCATATATCATAGTGAATAAGGTCCAAAACATGGGGAGCACGTTGATCATTAGCATTAAAAGGAGTTTTATGACTTTTAGTAGTTTAACAAGCAATATACAAGTTATGAGGGGGTAATAAAGAAGTAACAGAAAGATAACCTTTTTTATTTAACATGACCTAAACGTGCATGCCATATATCATATGAGGCACATAGAGAATTATTTTTAAGAGAAGAAACAAATGTGGATTGACTACATTTTAGCACATAAAGACCATCTTTACGATGACCACCGATTGCCACCACCTTTCCTGTATTGTAGTTCTATATGATAAATGATGTATCAATAAAAGTAATAGATAAGAGATAATCAAAAGTTAATTTGCTAATAGATAATAGATTTTTTATGAGCTGGAGAACAACTAAAACATCAAAAAGTTTAATGTTTAGAGGCGGGGAAAGAGTAACAACATGGGTAATCGACAAGGAGGCTTCATTACCTACTATTACACAATCCTTACCATTATAAGATTGAACCTTGTCCAGTTGAAAGGAGTCGGGCGTCATAAATGCAACAACTCTAGTATCAGTGTACCAGTCAGCTACTGTGTCGGTTTAGGAGCAGTGAGAGAAGGATTCAACAATGTTTTTAAGGTTAGTAGCCTTTATATAATGATTAGGGTAGTGAGCAACTGTATGTTCAATGTTGTGACATATTTAGCAACGTCGAGAATAATTACCACGACCCTTGCCATGACTAGGAATGGAATATCCTCCTCCCCTACTATGAAACTTACAAAAGTCTCCATTACGTGTTGAATTGAAGTTGCCTTTGGCGACAACGAAGGCAACAGATGAGATAACAAGTGTTTCAAGTGATTTTTCAAAAAATTCAGAACTTTCAACCTTGGAGACAAGATCTCAAAAGGAAGGAAAACGAGGAAAAGATAGCTGGATAATTGAGAAGCTTGCAAACTCAAAGCCTAGGCCATGAAGAAACCAATGAACTTTGTTTGTTTCATTAGCAAGAGAACCTATGGCATTAAGTTGATTGCAAAGTGCTTTAAAGGAATGAGAGTACTCAGTAACACTACAAGATCCTCATTTTAAATGTTGCAAGTCATCTTTAAGATAAATTTCATGAATTTTGGATTGATAACTAAAAGCAGATTCAAGAGTTGTCCATACTGCATAAAAGGTAGAGACCATAGACTTCAACCATGGCTTCCTCGGTTAGAGAAAAAAGAAGGAGTATAAGTAGATGTTGATGATTTTCAAGTAGCATGTTTGAGATACTAATTGAATCAGAGAGGATATGTCCAAGTGGCTTAGATAGAGAACCATTAATATAGCCAAAAAGGTTTTGAGAACTAAGAAGTGGAAGAATCTGATTTCGCCAGAGAAGATAATTGGTAGAAGAAAGCTTGATGGTGATTATATGAAACATTTTTTGAAGAGAAATAGAAGAATTTAGAGCAATTGAAGTCATTGGATCGATGGATGTAAATCCTACACTACTCTGATACCACAATAGTAATTGTAAAACCATACTTTCTTATGCGGTGGAGAAGTTTATTTATATAGGAATGTGCATATATAATTATAGTAGGAAACTAACTATCAGAACAATTACCTAAATATTCTGCTAAATTATTTCCTACAATCAAGGAGGATAACGTGATATGCTGCGTTCCTTATCAATGTTAATGATAGTAGTGAAGGATATGATTATTTTTTTTTTCAAATGAATCTAAAAAAACAATGTATACCTTTATTATATTATTTTTTCTATCATATTTGTTTAACATTTACTCTTTTTTTTGTTTTAATTTTTTTTGTTTTGATTTTTTTAATAAAATCACCAATCAAAAAAATTAAATAATTATGATTAATTTGGAACATTTTTTTTCTATAATGTCTAAAAAAATAAATATATTTTAAAACTAATTTTTTTCATAAATTAAAAAAAAGGAGTACTTAAATAAAAAATACAACAATACTTATATAAGTGGGTTTGAGCATTCAATTGAATAAAAATAATAGCATGAACCTTTAAATAATAATAAAAAAGGGTACAAATTGATACGATCAAGACTATCCAATTGGGCCAATAACAAGATCAATTACAAAAAAGCTCAAATATGCATTCAACGGGCTTATTCACAATACTGTGGCTAATATGGATTTTAATGAGGCAATATCAACAAGTGAAGATTAGATCTTAGTCAATTTAAATGATGCAAAAAAGAGGCATGATTCATCTATTTCATGGGTTAATTAATCGCAGCAATTAGAAACTTATTTTTCTAATGTACAGTTTTACTCTAGCAATCATAATTTTTTATCTAACTATTGGATTAGACTAAAAGTTTATTAGAAGTTTTTAGATGTCTTATTCTATATTGAGTTAAAATTTTAGGGCAATTAAACATCAAAAATATTTTGTGATAAGGTCCAAAAGCTATTGTACGAGAACTGTATTAGTCTCCTAGTGGATTTAAGATTTTTTTCCCTTTTTTATTTAATTTCTTTTGGCATTATTTAGGATGTTTTTACTTATTATAAATAGGGTTATTTAACTTGTATTTAGGTTTTTGTTTTGACAAATTTTGATTTGAACAATTATTATTGTGTGTGTAAAGTTTTGTTTATACCTTTTGGTTCTGCATTAAACTACACTTGCTTATTAAATAATTAAATAAGCTTTGTGACATGTACTATATTTCTTGTTCACGTCTCTTTATCGGTGTTATGTGGGGATTAATCATGAAGCAATCATTGACTTTAAACTAGACATTAAAATACTTCAAATCGATAATATCTTGCAACAAATTCCAAGATATTACTTTAATTTCACTGATTTCAGTACCATTGTCACTAGATTCGATGAAGCATCTATACTCATAGCTTATTTTTGCATGATGTTTACATTCTAATTTAATTTATAATAGAATTTCCTATAATGAAGCTTATTTAATATAGATATAAATGAGTTTCTCTTATTGGTTTCATCCTTTTCTTTGTTATCACATATGTAATTGGTAAATTAAAAGCCATTCAACCCCTGGAAAAGATTATGTTGCAAGGAGAAAGCTTATAGTATAAAAGAGAACTTATCATTGACAATTTTAGGTACAACAAAACACCTTTTTAAAAATGAATATTTTCTACTCACACATTACAATTATTGTTGTAACCTAATTTTTTCTCATTAGCTTTTAATTTAATGTTACAGGGTTTGAAATAGAAAAATTAAAAGATCAGAGATTATTTCGATGAAAAGCGTGATTTGTCAGCTTGCGTGAAAACTAGGGACTACAATGTGCTTTTGTCATTCTATCCTTATCTTCAAGATAATGCTTGTTTTCAAAATAATAATAGGTATCCACTTTCAAATTTGATTCTTAATTAAATTCAAACTTTAAAGAAAAAAATAAATTTAATTGAAATTTTATTTTTACACGTGATTACCACTCTTGCACTATAAATATAGATTTCAGTGTACGCAAAAGGATGACTTGAAAAGCTCTAGTAGCAGTGCAGCGGCAACCGTTCGTCTCCTCCCTTGCATTAGTTGCCCATCCTACACTGGCGGCATCTCTAGCAAACCATCCTCTCTACATAGCACCGTACCTACCCCTCACAGCTGGCTCCCTATTCATGAGAAATACGGCAGCAAAGTTAATTCACATCGACAACAGCAGGACTCCATCCTAAGCCATTAACAATGTTGCCTCCAACTGAGAGCTCCATCCTCAACATTGTTTGCAGCCAAGATTAGTAACAACAGCAGCAGCAGAGGGAACCCTTCTTTCCTTTCCTCCTCGCCTAAAGCAACAACCACCAGCTTCAGCTATATTCCTGCACTTCCAGCAGAGCCTTCTCTTCTCAGTGGTGGCAGTACGAACTTCAGTGACCTGAGCTGCAGCCACCGTGAGCAACAACAGTTGTTTCTCTTTAATCATGGTTGCAGACATCCCTCCTCATCACTAGCAAGAACGAAACCAGAGAGGGAGAGAGAGAGAGAGAGAGAGAGCAGAGAAAACAAAAGACCAGAGGGAAAGACGGAACAGAGGAAAAAAAATAGAGGAAAGACAGAGGTGGTTTGTTCAAAGGTTGCCTGACCGCCAGTCTCCAACGCCACAAGTAATGACGTCTTCATGCCAGCATTGTGTCTTCAACAAGTCCAGAACCGCAAACAACAGCAACAGCAGAGGAGTTTTATTTAGATAATTTAAACTCATATTCATGCACAAATCACTAAACCAAGTTATATCACCATTTTATGATCTTTCTCCTAATTGAGTAGTAGCAAGACACAATAACACCTTCAATGCCTTTAAGAAACAAAAATGTTCCACACCGCCTTAAGAATAAGTAATTGGATTTCAAGAACATTCAATGCGCTCTATACTCTTTTCTTTTAACAAGAATTCACTCACCATCGATTGAACACCATAAAAAAAGGTTCAAAATTAACCTACCACTCATAATTCTCAAAATAAAGAAACCTAGCCAATTCAACAAATATACAATATTTATAATTTCTATAAATACAACAATACTCGATAATTGTTCTTTTACATATCACAAAAAGCCCACTCAGTTTCCTATTCTAATACCTTTCAGTTATAACTTGCTGCTTCGTATACTTCACCTCATATTGTACTTACCTCTTGCTTCTGGTTACATAACTATTGAATCGAAGGACACCTCTGGCCTTTTACAAGGACACCAACCTACGAGACTCAATCTACGAAGGGCTTTTTCTCATTTTGTGTTTTTTTTTTTTTTTTTTTATCATTTGTTAATAGAAAAAAACCATGTGTCCTTAGTACAACTAGCAGCTTTTAGAACTTCTATTGCTTCTTACGCAAACAAAAACTTTAAAATGTTCTCTAATGATAATACTGCCGTTTAAAATTTATGTTATTTACACAACCATTTTACATGTTTCAAAATACAATCTACTAGCCAACAACGCAGCGCGGGTTAACCACCAGTCAAAAGCTAATTGGGCATGAAAGACCATTGTAAACACATATTCATTTGTATTGTTCACTGGAAAAGTATAATGATGTCTTTGCCCTTCTAAAAAATCAAAAGTCCTGGTTTTGAGGGTATTTAGGTATTTCCACACAACACATTAGTCATTAAAGGGTTAACTAGGGGTATATGTGTCTTTGTTGATTTTTTAAGCACAATAAAATAACTCAATTACCTTTAAGACAGTTTTTGTAACTGTTAAACAAAGGTATTTATGGCTTTTTCACTTTTTAAAATGTAGTAGAATAACAATTTTACTTCGAAATAAAAAAAAAAATTAAAACATGCATACAAGGACCTTTTTCTCTTTTCATGGTAGATTTTATATTATTGGTTTCTTAAAGGGCAATTTGGTCCTTTTTCATAGATTAAATATTATTAAAATTGAAAATAGTGTTGGCGTATGTGGCAGACGTGTAGGCGAGTAAGAGGTGCCCGCGCACTTTGAGCAACTTGTGTTGTTCCTTTTAATGGCAAAAAAATGCCCTTTATTCGTGTTGTTAGGAGCACCACCATGTCCACTCCCTATTTGTGTGACGCATGTCACTAGTGATGAGATGGTTTATCGTCAATAGGCCTTTTTGTTTTTCTCTCCTCCATTGAAAAGTACATTTTGGTCCTCTTTGTTGTAGGTATTTCAACTTCTATCCTTTTTTTTTAATTTTTAATTTTTATTCTTGGTTTTTTTTGTAGAAATTTTATTTGTTGAGGACTTTCTTTACTTCAATCCTTAAAAATTTTTAGGATTTTTTTTTAAATTTCAAACTTGGTTTTTTTTTTTAGATTTTATCCTTCAACATTGAGTTTACTAGGTATTGGACTTTATAATTTATTTTGATTTGCTTTCATATGGTTTTCCTAATCTAACGACATGGATTGTGAGTTTTGCAGGTTAGTCATGTTGACTCGGGTCATTTTATTTGTCCCTTTTTTAATTAACTTTTTTCTTTCCTGACTTTCATCCTTCAATATTGAGTTGAATGAAAATTGGACTTTATAATTTTTTTTTTTGCTTTCTATAGGTTATCACGGTCTTATAACTCGGGTCATAAGTTTTACAGGTTAACTAGATTAACTCTAGTATTTTTTTCCTTTTTTAATTGAATATTCTTTTTTTTTCAATTTCATCCTTGAACATTGGGTTGATTGTGAATTGAGGTTTATAATTATTTTCATTTGCTTTATATGGAGTTATCACAGTCTTATGACCTGATTCACAAGTGTGGTAGGTGTTTTTTTTCCTCTTTTTAATTGATTTTGTTTTTTAATTTCATTCTTCAACATTGGGTTGATTGAGAATTGAGCTTTGTAACTTGTTTCAATTTGCTTTTTATGAAGTTATCCTACTCTCATGACCAAGGTTTGGTAGGTTAATCCTTATTGACTCGACTCAATTTTTTAGTTGAATTTTATTTTAATTTTATCCTTCAACATTGGGTTAATTGAGAATTGGGTTTAATAGTTCGAATATTTACCTTTTTTCTATAGAGATATTAGGGTCTCATGACTTATGTCATAACCCATTTTTGGGTTATTCCGTAAAATATTTACCTTTTTTCTTTCCAAAATAAAAATAAAAAAATAAAATCATAATAGCAAGGGGACTGATATTTTGGCAAAAGTAAAAAAAATTAAAGAGACAATATAGATTCAAGAGCAAATTAAATTATTATTGGTTGAATATGCATAAAAATTAAGCCTAGGAACATAATTAGATTTTTAAGAGGTCAATTGATTTAATCATGGACCAAATTAAAGTTTAATTATTTTTAAGAATTAATTTGGGTTCAATTGAATGATTTAATTAGGTTCAAATACTTAATTATATTTTAAATGAGTCAAATTAATTTTATTAGGGGTTTAATTGATGAAAAATTAAGTTTGAAGCCTAATTTGAGCTTAATTGAGAAGATTGGAATTTTAAGAGACCAAATTGAATTTTTACAAAGTCAATTGGTAAAAATCAGGGGTAAAATTGCAAGAAAATCAATGTTTTAGGGTCAAGTAAGGGATAAATTAAAGAAATTCATAGTCGATGACCATTTTGAAAAGAAGTCGAACTATAAGGACTCTAATGATTGAAATCAGGGGTGAAATTGAAGAAAATTAAAAGTTTAATCGTCAATTGAGAGTCAAATTGTATAAATCCAAGACCAAGGACTAATGTGAAAAAGACGCTGAAATTTGAGGTTTAAATTAAAGTTAGACAGGGGAAAATTGCATAAAATTGGAAGTTTAAGGTTAATTATAGGTGCAATTGAAAGAAATAAAAGATGGAGGACCAAATTAAACTTTGGTCAAAACTCTAAATTAAAACCCTAAAAAGCCCAAAACGACGCCGTTTTCATTTTTATTCTTTATTTTACCTGAAAAATTGCTCGAGTGGCCTCATTCCCAAGGCATTTAATGCTTCATCTCTTCACCAAATTTGACAAAACTTGCACGCAAATGATGGTATGACACCTTAGTGTGGTTCTTTTTGGTGGATTGACACCAAAACAATTATATCACTGCTCCAAAGTAATTAACCTGACCAACCTTTTGCAACAACTTTGACATTTCATAATGATCACTTTGAATCAACAGTTGAGATCCTTTCGGGCTGAATTAAGGGCCAAGGTTTGGCACCATTAAAGAAAAAATATCCCTTTTCTAACCTCTATAAATAGAGGTGGATTTCATGGCATGAAAAAGGAGAAATCAAAAGCCAAAGTCTAAATAAAAAATCAGTCATTTTCATGGTTTCCATTTTTCTTCTCCCGCCACCTCTTCTTCATCTTCTTTCGTCACATCTCCGCCACCAGCGCCTCCACCAGCCACTCATCGGTCTTCCCTGCACCACCAGGAATGCCACCATCAACTTTTCTCCTCCAACAAGGCGAGTTTTCCCTTCCTTTTCTCCTTTTAAACCACCCCCAGGCCACTGCATTCTATATGGAATACCATGATAATTACCTTATGGTCACTAGGCTGGATCCAACCCATATGGTTGGGTCGGGTCCAACCCAGTAAAAAAAAAGGACAGGTCATAATAATAAAATAATAATAATAATAATAATAATAATAATAATAATATGAAAAAATTCAAAAAAATTCAAAAGTCTTTTAAAAAACAATTATGATTTTCTCGCTTGTTTTTCTATTGATTTTGCATAATATTAGGCTGTATATTTATACTGTAAAATACAGATCTGGTATTAAAAAAATTAAATTAATTTCCTCTTAAAAAAAATATTTTGATTTCATACATATAGCCAAATCCTAAAAGTTTTCTAAGCATAATTTATCTTCACATATCTTTTGTCACTAGTTCTTAAATACCTCTTTTCAATTATGCAATTTGTCTTTGTATGTTTTTTTATCACTAGTTGTTGAATGTTTCTTTCTAGAGGGAGAAACTTTAATCCCCTCTTACCTGAACATGTTATGCTTTAGGATCTCTTCTGGTCATGGTTATTTAACAGCGCATAACAAAAAAATAACATGGGATAATAACACACAATAAGCAATAACTTGAGATTTTTGGACTCTGATACCAACTAACACATATAGAAACACAAACAAGAAGATAAGAAGCTAGAAAGACAGGATTCAAGTTAAACACTACAACATTTAACAGTTTTACCAACGGAACAATTCTGTCTGTGTATGATTTAAAAATTTTACTAACTAAATCCCCGATGGAATACATCTGTCGGCATACCGTTCATCGGTAATTCCATATTCTGTTGGTAAAAAAAAACTGATGGTTTTACAGCCGGAAAATGTGTGCAAAAAAAAAATTCCCGTTGGAAATATACCGACAGAATAATCCTGCCTGTATTTCCAGCGGTAAATCACCGATGAAATAATTTCATCGGTGAGTGTGGCATATGCAGTAAATATTCTGCAACTCTTGGTAAAACATCGACGGACATATGTCGGTCGATATAAACGTCAGTAATTGTGGCATATGCAGTAAATATTTTTCATCTCTCTGTAAAATACTGATGGACTATGTTCGTTTGGAAATCCGTCGGTTGTGATTTAAAAACAAATTAAAAATTATTTAGAATAAATAATATAAAATTATATAAATTAATAGTAAAAAAACCAATTATGCAAATAAAAGTGTATGAAACATTAAAAATAT
>Ga0325402_1003793_pt1 | contig 13788 bp, 6 predicted proteins | sample PopdelMetagenome_22_FD_207212 | JGI IMG/M metagenome (GOLD analysis project Ga0325402, IMG submission 207212) | Populus deltoides microbial communities from Bellville, Georgia, United States - Xylem-PdKOR-R3 | ecosystem: Host-associated > Plants > Phyllosphere > Stem > Wood/Secondary xylem... | reverse complement strand
TAAGAGAACGTCTAGAAGTACATACGATTTTATTACCGGAAACTAACAAATTGAAAATGCTAGGGGTTAGATGACCCAAACGACGATGCCACAGGTCGGCAGTCGCGGAGATGCAAGGAGACCAAAAAGCTTGAGGAACTAACGTGGCAGAAGACTCTGAGAGGACATAAAGGCCATCATGACTCTGACCGGAAAGGAGAACTTCCTTGGTGATGAGATCCTTCACATAAAACATAGAAGCGTGAAATTTAAAATAAACATGATTATCACGATAGAATTTTTGAACAGATAACAACGGTTTGATAATGTGAGGCACATGGAGAACATTAGATAATGTAAACATGCGTTTTGGGGAATGTAATTTAGTATGTCCACTATGGGATATGTCAAGGCCCTTACCGTCACCAACATGCAAATAATCATTACCAAGATAGGGTGCAGAATCGGTCAGAGTTCCAAGATCAGGTGTGACGTGTTGATTTGCGCCGGTGTCGGTGAACCAAGTCGCAGCAGAGATATTCCCAACAGCAAGATAAGCAGAAGGCTGCGGAGAGCTGCTACGAAACTGGGAACAATAGGGAGCTATGTGCCCAAAACCGGAGCACAATTGGCAGCGTACATGCTGCTGTCCAGACCACTGCCCAGCACTGGAATTGCGCCTGGTTTGCTGCCAGTGGTTTGGTCGCCAATCTGCAGCAGATTGGCCCCTGTTCTTGGGAGTGAAACAGTTGTTGTGGGGACGCCAATTACCTCTAGAGCGACCCCTGTTGCGGCTGAAGTTGGGGTTGTGATGAGTCATAGCATGGTGTGCAGAAAACTATGGTGTTGGCAGCAGAGGTGGCTGCTGTGGCAGAGAAAAAAAAGACAGCAGAGAAGGAGCGGCAGCCATGGAATGGAAAGGGTTCTTGTGCAGAAATTCATGGGTAAGAAAGTGGCTGTGAAGATCAGCATAGGATAGCAGTTCTGCCTTGGTTATGAGACTCGTTACCAAGTCTTTGAACTCACCACGAAGGCCACGAAACATATAAAGATTGAAATCTTCAAGAGACATGGGGCGACCAGCAGCAGCCAATTCGTCAAATAACGATTTGGCTTGCTGCATGTATAGACTAACCGATGAGTCACCTTACCGAAGGTCTTGAAAGGAGCCATGGAGTTGCATGATGCGAGAATTAGACGGAGAGGCAAGCGCTTTCTCAAGAGTGCACCAAACACAATGCGAAGTAGAACAATCTACCACGAGATGCAACACATCCACGGAGAGAGAGGAGAGCAAAGCACTCAAAATAAGTTGATCTTGTTGCTTCCAATGAAGAAAAGAAGGGCTGATGATGGAGGAAGAACCAGCAGAGCTGTCAAAAATATGAGATGGAGGACACGGCACGAAACCATCAACAAAGTGAAAAACACCTTGACCAAGGAGATATGGCTTCATCTGCATTCTCCAATAGAGATAATTTGTGTTCGTAAGTTTTAGCGAAACAACTTGGTGAGTGTTCGCTAAAGGAACAATAGCTGTAGCGACAGTTCCCATGAGAGGTAAAGGAACGGCAGGGACTTGGGAGGAAGAATTAGAGACAAGCTCTGCAGGTGGAGGCTGCTGTGGGGAAGAAAGGGAACTAGCTGCAGCAGCTTGGGGAGGGCTAGCTGACTGTGCTGCACTACCTGTGGAGAGGGAGAAGTCGGCGGCAGCAGTAGAATCCATGTAGAGAAAGTAAAGAGAGGGTCGGCTGCAAAGGGAGGAAGGGAGAAAAGAGTTCTAACGGCAGAAGGCTCTGATACCAAGTTGAGAATAATTGGGAGGCTTAACCTAATGGTTAGCCAACCCTTTCTATATATATAGGAAGGGCAATATACAATAGTAATGGTGGAGGTTATCACACAAGAGCATGTCTACAATATTTCTTATATACAATATTTCCTATATAAGTACATTCTATAATAGAGTGTTTGATAATACTGATAAATATGTTAATTATTTACTCTGCAAGTTTCAGACTCTCTTCTACACAGTTTTGTACTTCCATGAATCTAATCCTTTAGCTTATAGTGTTTCAGGTTAAGCTCTGAAATGTCTTCACATGAGATTTGGTTATCCGTATTCTGACCTCTTTGAAAGCTTATTGTCTTCCTCTTTTCTACTTTTGTGTTTCTTGTTGCTTCTAGGTGTGATGTTTCTCTATTTGTCTAGGATGTATACAACTTCATCTGTTTCTGATTCCTTCTCTTTTACTAGGATTTTAGGAATGACTGGGAGAGTCTCTTCTGATGGTCTATTATTTTTCTTCTGGACTATTTGTCGCATGGCTTGCTATCATTCTTGTTGTTTTATGTTGATGAGTGTTTCTTCTAGCGCCAATTCCTCTGTTTGTTGGATGCTTTGTTTTCTGCTGAAAGGTGGTTTGCTATTTGTTGTGCTCCCTCTGTCTTTGTTGATCTGCTTGCTGGTCTCTGCTAGCTAGGTTGTTCAGCTTTGGTTTTGGCTCCTTTGGAGTCCAGATTTTGATATGGATTTTGGTTGACTTGTTCTGCTGGTTGGGTTGGTTTAGACACCTCCATTATGTGGTTTCTTTTTTAACCTTTCCTGCACATTTTGGTTTTGGCCTTATATAGCCTTTTTTTTTTTAGGAAGCTTGTTCCCTATATGTTCTTTGTGTATAAAATATAGGTTTCTCTTTGTTGCCTAGTTAGTTTATGTATGTATGCATGACCTGGCTATTCCTGGTATTCTTTTGCTTGGGAGCCTATTCCTAATTTTTATATGTATCTAAACTTGCTGGTTTTCCAACATGGTAACCTTTGATCTTAATTTATACTTACATTCTGATCAAAATAATAATAATAATAATAATAATAATAAAGGTTAATTAAATAGCCAAGATAAAAATCAATTAACTAAAATATATAAGAAAACCATTGCCATACAACTATAGATTCCAAACTAAGAGTTCCACACAAAATTATGGATGCAATGCTACATTTAAAACCAACATAAACACAAATGTTAACATGCCAATGTAATGTGCATAAACCACAATTTAAGAGTATAAGCAGATTAAATTTGGGCAATCAAGTTGCTTCATGACTAATATAATTAGTAATGAATGTTGTTTAAACAACCATGATAAAAATAAATTAACTAAAAAATATTTAAAAAAATCCATTGCCATACAACTATAGATTCCAAACTAAGAGTTCCTCATAAGATTATAAATGCAATACTATATATAAGAACATCATAAACGTAAATGCTAACATGTCAATGTAATGTGTATAGTAAATCAAGTCTCGCATAAGCTAAATAAATAAATAGGGAGTATACAACAATAATAATGTACATATTAATAAGTTATCAATAGAGAGTGAGGATAACAAAAGAAATTTAATTTTATAAAAATTGGTTCCCTACTACCTGAACATTCTCGACACTCTTTATTCTAGTAAATCCATCCTAATGGTTACAAAAATAAATTTTGATCACCTAGTATAATAGGGAAATAACCAATAATATCAGCAAACCTAAAAATCCAACATACAACTATTAATTTAATATGCCCTATAGTCAATCGGTTGGTTACACGTGACATTATTATATTTATATAAATACATATTTATTATTAATAAAGGTTTCATTTATCTTTAATATTCATATAATATTATATTAATGAATCTAGAGTAAAGATAAAGTTCATGGGATAAAAATAATTTGCAAAGAAAATTATAAAATTGTTATAATTATGAGATTTCTATTGCATCAAAGCATTATTTCTAAAATGTTCTTGGTCAATGCTCTTGTGAATACTAGACATTCATTAGAGTTGTAGAGACTGATACATATTATGTTCCCTTCTTTATGCAAAGAAGCAATTGTTCTCATAAGTTGAGGTATAAGAGATACCTAGAACTAAAATATAGGTGTTTGTTATAAAACATGTACATTAAACTGACCTGCATGAGATTTCATATGTAGAGATCACCTACGTCTATGGAAAAGGCTCACGTGATATGTGTGTAAATGATCCTTAGACTTGAGATCACTATGTTATCTTATATAGAAAATATTATGCTTTGATCATGTTATATATTATCTTAATTGAGGCAATGAAAAGGCAGACATTGAGTGTAGCATGAACTATATGAAGGTACTTGAGTGATCAATAGGTGAATTAGGGAAAATATTCCATATTTTCTCAAATAGTATTAACTGAGAAATTCTTAGCCAAGGTGGAATGAGATTTTTAAGAGTTTCAAATCTTATTCAAACGATCAATGACTATTATGTAGAGAACAAACATGATTTAACATGGCAAATATACTCCATGCTTTAATGTTAAATCAGAATATTATTGATGAAAAGATATTAATAACACTAATAAACCGGTCACTGAAATGAGATTTTCAAGAGTTACAAATTTTATTCAAATGATCAATGACTATTATGTAGAGAATAAACATGATTTAATATGACAAACATACTATATGCTTTAATGTTAAATCAGAATATTATTGATGAAAGGATATTAATAACACTAAGAAACCGATCACTGAAAGGTTAAGTCAAACCATTAATGACTTTTCTAATATTTGAGGGATCATGACACGTTGCTAGACGATGCACCTAACCATCAAATATAAATTAATCAATTGATGAATTGATAATAAATTAAATTATTTAATTAGAATTATATTTTATATTTAAGCCAACATATTAGGAACCTAATCGGTCACATATATTAAAAATCATTAATCAAAAATTAAACTAGGATGATTTAATTAAGTATGACTTGATTAAAATATATTTTAGAAATTAAGGACTAGAATATAATTAATACATAGATTATATTTCTAGACCTAGAAAAATCAAGAATTTGATTGATTAAAATTCTAAAATTATCCTTAAATAATATATGGATATTTTTTAAAGGTCAAATAAACTTTTTATCATTTATAGGGTTTTTAGGATTTCCTACAAATATAAAGCTAAGCTTATAATTTTATAAATGAAAAAAGTGAGAAGTGATTATCTGTTAGAAAGAAAAACTATGTAAACACAATATTAGAGCTATCACTTTAGACATAGCAATCTCTCTCTCCTAAATAGGGTTTAGGAGATTTTTCAGAGGTGATTCATGTGGATTACAGTTGGAGATCGAACAATTGGACAACTTGTTATTTGCAACAACCTAACCTTTAAGAAATTATTCAAAGTCGAAGAACATTAGATCTTTAAGTATAAATCCCTAAACAACTCTAGATAAATCTAACAGGATCTTAGGAACTCCCAAAAAAATTTTATTTCATAATATTCATTGTGTATGATATTCAGGAACCCAACAATAATAGCGAAGCCTTTGTTAGAATAATTAGGGTTGTTTGATTGCATGTGTTTAATTGTTATTGGTGTTAATTAGAAATTAATTTTATGTGCAAAACAGATATTTTTTCCAAAAGGTCAATTTCTCTCTCATGATTTTTGAAATCAGATTTTTTTAAATAAATCACTCAATTACTGTTTCGATCAGATCTAGATGAGATTTCCAAATTTGGCTAGAAAAATATACAGCAACATTGTCGTGGGTGGAAGCACTAAATGCACTGGACGTTTTCGATGTTGCTGGCAACACCCGTTGTTATTTGTTGTGCTGGGAGTTGTCGTTGCTAGCAGCGCAAGACACCAGCCTTGCACCGCTGCAGATGCAGCATGCGAGGGCTGTGCCTCGCGTCGCTGTAGGCAGTGGCTACTAGAACGCATGTTGGCAGCAAGGGCAAGATGCCTTAAAGGTGACACATAGTAAAAGCAGGGGAGAAATAGATGGTTTTAGGGTTATAAGGTATTTTACCTCATTACCCCTCTCCTTCTATGTGGTGACCATATTGTTTATTTTAATATAAAATATCATTTTACCCACTTATTTATGCCTTTTTAACCCTAGAAATAAAATTTTGATTTTATTTTAATTGAAAGACATATTAAATTAATTATATAATTAATTTTCCTAATATAATTAGGATTTAATTAAAAAAATTTAATTAAATATAATTTGGATTTTATACCTTCAATTATTTAAATTAAATAATTTATTTTCCAAATAAGATTAGGAATGAATTAAATTGTTTAATTCAATTTTTTAAGTTTTATGATATCCTAATGAGATTAGAATTTATTTAGTTAAATTATTTAATTAAATAATATTTAGAAAATTAATTTTTCTAAAATTCCAAGAGTTTTTAAGTCCAAAAATTGTTATTTAATTAATCCTAAAATAGTTTAGGATACTAATAAGGATTTTAATGTCATTAAGTTTCTTATTAAATCTTGAAAAATATTTTTCATGGAATTTATGTTTAATAAAACTTGTTTTGATTGAGAAATTATCAAATTATATTTGATTAGATATTTCTAAGTGTTAGAAATATTATTTTATAGTAGCACATAAAGCCAATAATTAGAATCGAAGCATGCAATGTATTTATCATGATGTTAAAATGTTTTTATGAATGGTGGATGGTTATGGACATTAAAGACCAATGTCATTGTGCTTTTATTTTATGGTTGAATGGTTGTAATTTTATTAAATAGGGTATGTGAATCATGTCTTATCTCTATTTTTTTATTATGGGTTGTAATTCTTTTCTCATTTTATTTTCTTCGAATGTAACTCGAGGTTTCTTAATTAATTATATAAATATTATGTAATTTAGAAATTTAGATAAGAAATTGTTATATAATCCTAGACGAAGAAAGAAATAGCGATGAAGGCTACAACTAAAGTGCTTGCAATGGACTTATGAAAACTTGCTATAGCTACCTAGGATTTGACCATTTAATTTCCTGCAATGACTCAATGGAATTAACTTAGATATGTCCATAATAATCCAATTAGAATGGCATGGTAGGGGTGTATGTTTATATATAAATTGTTATATATGTAATGTATATCTATGATGTCATGTTATATATGAGACCTAATTAATTGATAATAAATCCCTCATTAATATATTAAATACATGTTGAGAACATGAATAGTTGCCTTCCAATCTTATATGCATAAAACAAGAATTCTATCCATGGATAATTTGTTGAGTCACTTAATGTTACCATTAATTGAATATGTTTAATGCTATAAAATTAGGTTCTACTTAACTAACCTATGCAAATTAGATAAGTCAATCATGATCATATGAGGTTAGAGACATGAGTTAGGCAAAACATATATGATATGTTTAGACAAAGAGTTGTCATTTAATTGATCTAAGAGTCATAAATAGATGTGATTAATAAACTATATTATCTACCAAATTTTATTTATTTTGATTTATTTAGTCACTTAAGGTCAAATAAATTAAATGGGATCCCAACCCATTAGGAAAATCTAAGTGAGATTTCCTGAATTAATAAGGAGGGCTATTAATTTGCAAGAAAATAGCGAGAGATCAAATTAGGATTAAAGACCTTATCTAAATTTGAAATTTAAATACGTATGCAAGAAACTAATACTCTCTATTTTCATCTAAATAGGTTTGTAGATTAAAATAAGTAGTAACATATCCTTATGAAGCATGATTGATGCTAACAAATTGATTAGACCAAATTTCTTGGATTGACACCCAAATGTGAGAATTGTTCTCAAGCAAGAAAAGATGTTATATGTTCTTGAAAATCTAATTCCAAATGCCCTTGTGTGATGTCATGTTGATGACGATGAATAAGCTGCATGTGTGATGTTAACTAGTATGTCACCTGAACTTCAAAGATAACATGAGAATATGGATGCCCATACAATGATTATGCATCTCAAAAAATTGTTTGATGAGGCCAATAGAACAGAGAGGTATAAGACCTCTAAGGAAAATGTCTAGTTCTTCTAGTTCAGTCTTCTAGAATGTCTAAGAAGAATAATAAGAAGAATAAGGGTGTTGTCTCTAAAGCAAACAAACCTAATGGCGGCATCAAGAAAGATAAAGGAACTTGTCATTATTGTGGAAGTGAAGGATATTTAAGGAGGAATTGCAAGGAATACCTTGTAACTATGAAGGCAAAAAAGCTTAATGAAACTTCTACTTCAGGTTTGTTTATAATTGAAAATTATCTTACGATGTTGCATTATAGTTCCTAGGTGTTGGATACTAAATGTGGTTTTTACATTTGTAATTACATGCATGAACTAAAAAAAGGTAGAATATTAATTAAAGCAAAATGAACCTACGAATCAATAATGCAAGGGTTACTGCATTAGTTATAAGAACTAGTATTTTTATTTTGTCTAATGAGTTGATACTAGAATTTTATAATTGTTATTATGTTCTAGTATTTTAAAACATTGTTTTCATTTTATTTAGTATTAAATGGATTTAAATTTACTATTAGGGATAAATATTGTTAATAATGATGTTTTTATGGACCCGGTAATTATACAAATGGTTTGTATACACTTGAATTTAAAATTCTCAGGTTCAATATAAAATGTAATAAAATTGAAATACATATTGGAATAAGTATTAAGAAACTTTGATTGAATTGAGGTGGTTAATATTCGACCAAATATTTCAAGGATTATCTTAAAAAGAATGAAATTCTTCACACTTCTTAGAACATTACATCCAAATTAAATATATTCACAAGGCTAAACAATTGAATGTTTAACTTGAACCTTAAGAAAAACAAAATCTCTATAAATTTGGTAGGACATGTCATGCATCAATGAAATAAAGATCTCTCATAGAAACTATGAATGACATGTTGCTCATAATTGATGAGCCTATAAATTACTTGGAAGTAATATATGATATTTATTCTAAGAAATGACTTGAAGCTATAGACTTGATATACTAACCAAGTTTGAAACTTGGTTAATTCACTTGAAGGGATAAAACCCAATGATCTAAGTGAGTATTTAAAAGAAAGATTAACATGAAAGATAATGTACAAATGTACTATGCAAGCTTTAAGGAGTAGAGATATCTAATTTTGATGGTACAATCAACAAATTTGATTTCATAAAAAATATGGATAAACCTTGTATTTATTAAAAGATTAGTAAGAATTATGTTGTTTTTCTAATATTATATATATATGACATATTTAGAAATAACATATCTTTACTTTAATCAGTAAAATTTTGGGTGTCCAAGAATTTCTTCACAAAAAAATTAGGAGAAGCAACCTATATATTGTATATAAAGATCTATAGAGATAGATCTAGAAGGTTGCTTAAATTGTCTCAATCTATGCATATAGACTAGTTGCTAAAATAGCTTAGTATAGAAGAATCTAATATTAGATTCTTATCTATTTTACATGGAACACTCCCTCCAAAGATATGTGTTCTAAGACACAGATTGAGAGAGATATGATTGAAATAATATCATATACTTGGCTATAGGATCCATCAATTAAGAAGATAAACTAGAAGTTCAAAATTGTTTGAATTAAGATTTTTTTCAATGAAATGTTGAAAAAATAGGAAATACTAGTCAATACATGTGTCGCATGATTAGTACTTAAAAGTGCATTCTCATTAAGGGTTTATATCATCATATTGCACTTAAAGTATCCTTAAATTCCCCAACTTAAGCATGTTTAATAATAACAAGTCTGATAGTATAAGATACCTTTAATCTAAGGTAAATGCTCATTTTAAATGCAGGTTTATCCCACAACACAAAGGATTGATTGGTGTGATTAACTATTGAAAGTGAAGAGACAAAGAGAGGACTTAGCTTAGAGAAGAACTGCTGGTTCAATTCAAACTAGAACACCATTCAGTTATTGGATCATAACTGGAGTTATAGATCTTAGATTTAGGTCTAGTTTATCTTTATGGAAAGCTAAGACATAAGCCTAAAACTTTCATGAAGAGTCCAAGATTCCAATCTTCCGTTTTCAAGTTCAAATCTTAGCAACAAAAGAGACGTCTGAATCTGTCCTGTAGCCTAGACATTGTTCGGTGTTCATCTCATATCTCGAGTTTCAAAAGTCCAAATAAGCTCATTATTATTTTTTTGCAAAGCTAAGACAATGTCCCACAACTTTCATAAAGATTATATGCTCCAATTCTGATATTAGTGATGACGTTTTGGTCAGCCAACAAAGTTAATAACCAGTCAACAATGTCAATAACCAGCCACAAAGTCAATGGTTGGCCACCAACTAAATAGTTAGTCATCAAATTAATAGTTCCGAATTTTTAACCTATAAAAGGAGGTATTTTCCTTGTATTTAGGTATCTTGGTTTTCAGATCAAGACATATTCTTGCTTTCTTTCTTTGTATTTTTGTATTGTTTAAGTTTTGCTTTCATTAATCTATTGTTTATGCTTTTCATCATAACTATGTTCTTATTTAGTTTATTTATGTTTATCTTCTTCGTAATGTTTAGCTAAGTTTATTATGTCAAGGTGAAAAGGTTTAACTAATTGAGTAGACTTAACATGGACTTCAATGCTTGTATTAAATAAAGTTTGTTATTAACATGTCTTATCATTTTTATCTTATTCACTCTTAATACCTTACTTGTTAAATGGTTAATCTAGATTTATGTTGTATAACACTTGGTACAATAAATGCTTAATCCTTCATAGTCTTCGTCTGACATCGTTGTTATGAGAGGAACTTGATTTGTTGTTAACATAAGTTAGCATCATGAATACCTGACAATATTTAAAAGTATTGGTATTACTTAAATAAGATAAATAATATGATAATATTAGTACTTTATAGTGAGTCATTAATGATAAATCATCCGATTGAAACCTCATTTGTGTGTGGTTTCCAGTTGAGTAATAAAAAGTAGTTTATACTATGTTTATTTAAAATACCATTAGTGGATCCTCTAACATTGACAATTGCTTTATCCTTGTTTAATCTTTTCATCATTATCACATCTCAAAGTTCTCTTCAACATCAATATCATTTTATTATTTGTAATTTATATAGTTCACCTCCATGTGGTTCGACTCCAGTCTTGTCGAGTTATTTATTACTTTGACAATCCTGCACTTGGGATAAGACATCAATCTTTTGATCGTGTTATCGCACGTATGCGAAAGGCATGTAAGGGGTCGAAGGAGTCGCCATCTGGTTGTTTAGTTTAGAGTCGCTAGGGAACCTGGGTGTACTAGTCTTATTAGAGATTCAAGAGTAAGGGACTAGTTGCGGCTAGGAAAGGTATTAACACCCCCAACGCACCATATTTGAGATAAACTGCTTTGCATGATTTGATGTGGTTTAAAGGTTTAGGATTGAGATTTACTTGTATGAATAAACTCGATGTTTAATAATTTATCATGGACTCGTGCACCAAAATAAATTCTTAAAAAAATCTTCATAATATGTGTTACGGTGAAAAATACTTCTAATTAAAATTTGTGAATATTTAGAATAACTTTAAGAATTTTTCGGTTAACTCCAATATTTCAATTATCAGCGTCACTTGTAGGTCCAACATTTTATACCAGGATTTTTAACCATTGATTGTCATGAATTAAAAAAAGGCGGTTTATTGAAATATTGGTCATATTCTTATGAATTTAATAAAATGGTTATTAAATCCTAAAACACATGCAAAATATGTATTTTTAAGACACTTGGTCGTATGCAACAAAAAAAACATTATTTTTACTTGTAGTTTCTTGAGAATAAAAAAAAAGAGGTTTAAGAGGAATTTTTTTAAGAAAAAAACATTATAAAAACCAAAGACTAAAAAAAGCAAAAAAATGATTTTATGTTGTTTTTTATATTATTATATTATTTTATTTTATTTTTTATTTCAGCCAGGTCAACCCAAATGGGTTGACCCGGTTGGGGTTAACTTGATAATTAGGTTTGACCCAACCGAGTCAACTCAGAAACAAACCATAGAAAAGAAAAGAGGAACAAAACAAATTAAAAGTGGCAAAAACATGAAAACTCAAATTTTTTTTTAATAAAAAATAGATCAAAACAGCAAAGACAAAACAAAACAAATGAATGTTCTTCGTCTCCTCACAAAATGTAGTTCTCGATCTATAGCAGATTTCGAACAAAAAAGGGGATGATTTTGTTCGTAATCCTCCATAGATCAAGAATCAAGGGTTGATTTCTTTTAATGATCAACAAAATCACACAATTTTGCCCAAAAAGGGTTTCAATTTGAAATTAAAACCCTAGGATTTAAATCCATTAAAACATGTTATTGATGTGAAAAACTCCTAAATTACTTATCAAAGATGATGGACAGACCTATCTAAACCAGAAACTAAACCAAGCAAGTCTTGAAGGCAACATTCAACGGATGAATCTACCTTAAGCCCAGAAAATGCTGCCTAGAAAATCAACAAATACAAAATATGCCCAAAAAGACCATTTTGGCCTCTAAAATGTGTCCTTATCCCCACATACCATACTATTGATGAGGAACATAATTATGGTAAAAGAAACAACAAAACAACATAAAAACTCAAAATAATGCATTGATTCCAAACCTAAAAGCTACCGACTCAAAACAACAATCAAACTTTGACAGAATGAGTTTCAAAATCTGACCATTTTCACCTCAAAATGGTTAGACCAGCTACCTAGTAGCAGGAGGTATCCTTTCATTAACAAAAATGCACCATCTCTTTGCTGCAACTTTTAGCAATCCTTTAAATCTAAGTTTCATGTAATAAAATGACAGAAAAACAATCAAAAGCATATCATGGCATTCAAGACTTCATATTGAACACAAAAGAAGGACCTGACAGGCCTCATAGACTCCACTTTCAAGGCTTGAATGTGTATACCTTCTTAGCTTTGAAAATTCGAATCTGGATTAGCTCTTGGTGTTGCTTTCCTTTTTCTTGTTTCCATACATCCTTAGACCAAAGATGAAGCTTTTCTTGTTTCCATACATCCTTAGACCAAAGATGAAGCTTTAAAAGCTTTTTGGATAGGACCCTTGCCCCTTAGCCTAAGTTTCTTTCCTCTTCTCTCTTCTTCTTTTCTTTCCCTATGTTTTCTATTTAGTTTTTTTTCTCTTCCTCCCTTTTCTTCTATTCTTTAACCTCTTCTTTTATAAGTAGGTTTAGGTCTTTTAGATGGATTGTCTAGGGTTCCAATAGACTAAAACCTTGCTGGTTTTGCCAATGAGCTGTTGGTTTTGGGTGTATGTGGTTTTGTAGGGTACTTGGAGATCAAGGTGGGTGTTTTCTACCTTTGGATCCTGAGAGAAAAGTTTTAAACCCTTGATGTAATCCTTCTAGATGCTTCTAAGTGGAAACAAACAAAAAAGTTGAACGTTCTTCTACAACCGAGTGTTCCTGTCAAGGCTGACTGGGTCGACCACTTTCAAGACCTCGTCAGACCATCTTTGTTGTCAACATCTCCTGAGACCTCCTGGACTTGGTAGAGAGGGTATATGCCTTTTGATTAGACTTATTCTTGCTTGATTTGGAGGTTTGTAACTCTATATTTGAACATTTAAAAGTGTCTACCCAAACAACATAATGTTTGAAACTATGGTATTGACTGACTAGAGACAAGATGTTGTGGAGATCTATAGAGAAAATAAGACATAAATATTTGATATTAAAGACATGGGGTTGTAAAGAGGGTGTTTTTCGGTCGAATAGTGGTGGTTTTAACCTTTGGGATGATCGACAATGTCTGAAAATGCCCCCTCAATCCAAGGCTTGAACAACGCCGTTTTGACTAATTCCTATAGATTAGGGTTTTCTTTTGATATGGGATCTGCCAAAGTGCAATTCAATCCCTTATCCTCTGATTTCATTCTATTTTATCCTTAATTTCCCTTTTTCTTTCTAATTTCAT
>Ga0325402_1003789_pt1 | contig 13796 bp, 8 predicted proteins | sample PopdelMetagenome_22_FD_207212 | JGI IMG/M metagenome (GOLD analysis project Ga0325402, IMG submission 207212) | Populus deltoides microbial communities from Bellville, Georgia, United States - Xylem-PdKOR-R3 | ecosystem: Host-associated > Plants > Phyllosphere > Stem > Wood/Secondary xylem... | reverse complement strand
GCGAATGCTATTTTGTCGCAGACAACTCAATTTTGACAGCGAATCACAAATTCGCTACAGATAACACACTTTCAGCAACGAACGTTGATTCGCTGTAGACAACACAACTTCGACAGTGAATGCTAATTCACTGCATGCAACACAATTTCGGCCGCGAATCACAAATTCGTTGCAAAACATACACTTTTGGCAGCAAATGCTAATTCACTGCAGACAACTCAATTTCGATAGCGAATCACAAATTCGCTGTAAAACACTCACTTTTGGCAGCAAATGCTAATTCGTTGCAGACCACTCAATTTTGGCAGCGAATCACAAATGATTTTAGTATGAACACACACATGCATTTTCAATTCAGTGCATAATTTTTCATAAAATCCCAGCAGAGTTACATGATCTTAACATGAACACACACATGTATTTTCAATTCCAGCATATATTTATCATCAAATCCTAATAGAGTTACATGATCTTAACATGAACACACATGCATTTTATACTCCAACACATATCTATCATCAAATCCCAGCAGAGTTACATGATCTTAACATGAACACACAAACACACATGCATTTTCTTACACAATGCATTTTGGCCAACCCCATAACAATGGCCGACCCTCTACCATATTTTGTTCTTTCCATTTTATTCATTTTTTCTTTGTTTGATATTCTGGAAATTGGCCTCATTTCTTCTTTGTTTCCTTGTCCTCTTAGTTGATTTTGGTTTCCTTCACAACTAGTATAGGGGTCTTAGGTGAATTTTCTTAAGGACTCCCTCATCATTTTCAGTTTTGGGTCTTAAGAATAAAAGGGGAAAGAGACTATATGACCCTTACCTTTCGAATCTAAGTGGGTCTGGATAGTTTGGTAGTATTCCTTCTCTCTTCTCTTGGTTCTCCCCTTTCTTCTTCCTCTCTCGATTCTCTTTCTTCTATCAGTTATTTTCCACCCGTTACAACCCCTTCTCCTTTCCTCTAAGCAGTTGTTCAGCCTTTACTCAAGGTCTCAACTCTTTCTCTCTCACGTTCAAAGGGCACTCTCTGCTAGTTTGGTTTGAGTTTTCATTGAGAAGGAGGAAGAGAAAAGAAACGTGCAGCTGAACATGTAGCTGCTGCAGACAACTTTGGGAAAAGGAAGGGTCACCTTCTCTCTCTCTCCTTGCATTTATACTCCCCATTAAATGAGGTGGGGTGTTTGGGGTTGGTTTAGATGTGTTCTTGTACCTGTTTTGGTCTGTCCAAAAATGATTTTACCCCTCACTCTTAGCTCCTAAAGACAATCTGGTTTGTTCCCTAAACTTTTAATTAGACTCAGCTACTGCTGATTCAAAAATTGACAGCGAAAACTGTGTTTTAGAAATCGGCAACCAAACCATGTCGCTGCTGATTTCTAAATCAACAGCCAAAAACTTTGCCGATGTCGATTCAGAAATCGACAGCAAAATTATATTGCTGCCGATTCACAAATCGACAGCCAAAAACTGTGTCGCTGCCGATTCAGAAATTAGCAACGATGGTGGAGTGATTTCGGCTTTACTTCTCTTTTTTTTGGTGTTTGCAGATAAAGATTGCCCAAATCATATAACCAAGGACCAAATTATAAAAGGCACAAGACTTTAGAGGCTGAAATTAACTAAATCAAGAGCCAAATTGAAGAAAATTAAAAGTTTGATGGTCAATTAAGTGTCCAAGTGCACAAATCATAAACTAATGACCAGCATGAAAATGGCATTAAACTTTGGGGCTAATGATTGAGTTTGGTAGGGATGAAATTGTATGAAATTCAGAGTTTAGGAGACAATTACAAGTGTTTAAAAGAAATTCGAAGAATAAGGACTAAAATTAAATTTGTCAGATCCTAAATTAAAAACCTTAATTTCTAGGGGTTTAAACTAGACGATGCGTCATTCACTCACTGTTCATCTCCTTCCTTGATAGTTTTGGATGATCAGGTTGGCACCTTCAAAGAGCTTGTTATGGAGTTCTAGACCTCTAAAGAGCACGAGGGCTTTTGTAAATGGAAGAAGAACATCCCCTCTACAACCTCATTTCCATGAAATTGGACATTTACATCCCAATTATTCCATAGAAATTCACAACATCTTGTCCCTGATCAGTAATCACTGCATTTTCAGATTTTGGGGTTGATCAAGTTGGCACTTTCAAGGGAATGAATATAGAGCTACAAATCTCCAAATAGAGCAAGGATGGATCTAAATGAAAGGTGTGTATCTCCTCTACCAAGCTCAGGTAGTCTCCAATGACATTTACATTATAGTTTCTTTGATAAAGCCTCAAAAGTGACCAACTCAATTAACCTTGACTAAGATCCCTATTCGCGCAAAACCACCTAACCTTTTTGTGTGTTCACACTTAAAAACTCTGAAAGGGTTTTTATCAAGGGTCATAAATCTTTCATCCAAGATCAGAAGGTGAGAAATGCATGTCTTTGCCTCCAAGAAAGAGAAAACCACCAGCCCTAAAAAACCATTGAAGAGCAAAGGTTCTAGCTATTAGCATTTTTCTTGAGCTCTTTTATTTTGATTAAAGGGCTGACCTTTGATCACTCTATGTTAGAATCCATCACAAACCCTAGAAAAAACCCTATAAATACCCTTTAGAAAATTTGAGAGGAAAAAAAAGGAGAACATGGAAAATCATGAGGGAAACACTATATTAATAGACCCTATTATGAAGGTTAGAAAGAGTAGAATGGGAAAGGGAAAGAAGAAAAGGATATGGGAAATAGCAGCCTATAACCAATAAACTTAGAGAAGGTATAACCATGTGAAATATTAAGGGTGGAGTCCATGTGGCTTACCCTTTCATGCATTTTCAATGTTTAATGATGTTTTTGAAACCTTTTGGTATTTTTTGTGTTTTAGCATTTATGTGGATTGATGAATGAAAATGTTGTCTTGATTGCTTAATCATGTTCTGAAGTTGTTGTTAGTGTTGTTTGGATGTTTAAAAGGTATTTGTTTGTTTGGTTTTGATGAAGCATAATAGTTTTGGAATCTGTCAAATGTAACAATAGGTGTTAGATGGCTTTTATCTAGGTTGTTAATGCATGTTCTTGGTTCCTGATTTTAGTTTGGGTCTTAAGTGTTTGAAGAGTTAGTTTTGGATTGAGTTTTAATGTTTTTGTTGGCTGATAGTAGGGTTGCAGTTTTAGAAGTTGAAGTCTTATACATGTTCTAGATGATTTGAGGTTATTTGTTAGTGTTTTTTTATTCAAATCTATTTGTTTATGATAATGTGGTTTATTAGGGCTAAGAGAGTTGGTTTAGAGGCCTAAAATGTATTCTTTGAGTTTGACAATGTAAGTTGTATTTTCTGGATAAAATGGGTTCATGTTCTTTATGATCATTAGAAAAACATTGTCTTGAGTGCTAGTTTTAAGTCTTATTTGGATTTGATTTTGTTAAACAGATCTAGTTAAAATGGTATTTAAAATTTCCTAGGAGTCCCAATGATCTTATTAGACAGATCTAGAGTTGGTTTAGGGTTTTATGCGAAGATTACCTAAAGACCAAATATTGTTTTTGTCTTTTAATATTTGCTTTAAAGGTTATGTTGTTACAAACCATAAGTTATCTAATTATCCGACTTTAAATAATAATCCACATGAATGCATTACACTATACAACATAATGCATTTGAACTTACTTTGATTCTTACATACATGAGCCAAATTCTGATTGACTTTCATTCATTTGAGTAGCTCAGGAAAATGGAAGCTAATGAAACCAATAAATGTTTAACCATGCCAAGAAGCTTGCAAATAATGAATATGCTCGCAAGTAAAAATTTCGTTTGAGGTCATAATTTATAAAACTAAAACCAATGGATGCAAAGCAGAATAAAAAATTATTAAAGAAAGATGAAAAAGTCATAAATGATATTAATGAAATCATCAAAATATCTATCATTCCTCTTCATGAATTTCATTATTTTATTTCCATAAGTTTTTGAAATCGCAATGTTTTACATGACGCTTGAATAAAGGTTAAAATTGATGTGATAGCACCATCATAGACCTTACAATCTATGAAAATTCAAACATAAAGAGGAGCTTTCGATGTTAAAAGGAGCCAAATTATCATAATGCCACAACTTTTACCAGCATGAGCCAATATAAAACTTGGTTTAGATTGTGTTTGCTCCTCTAAAATAAAAATCAAAGTTATAAAAGACATGTAAAACAATAAAAAAAAGGGCTTCATCCAGGTTATACATTTATTGTTGGATATAACATCTATTGTTGTCGCAATCAGAAACAAAAAGAAAAAAGTAAATAAGAAAAACAAACCAGTCACATCAACCAACCCTTAACATATCTTTAAAACATAAAATTGAGCAACATTATTTTAAAGGCCAAAACTCTAGAACTCTAAATGTTCTTCATGCACAAGGGTGAATCTGTATTGAGAATATGAGTTGCTAAATGTTTGATATAGAATACAAAAATAGAAAAAGAGCAAGAACAATTTCTCAACTACAAGCAAGTCAGTAGTCTACGTTATACAAGCAACATGATGGATAAAACCCAAACTTACAAAAACATAAACATGCATTCTAATGGTAAAGAAATTATAATCCCAACTATAGTATTTCCTTTATTGTGCCACACTTTCATTGTATACGAGTACAACAACAAAATTAAAAAAAAAAGGTGAAACTTGACCTACCGGAAAATAGAGTATCGCTGCATTATAATGACATATCTCTTTATATAGAAACGCCTTTCGTCGTTCCCATTCCAAGAATTTCGATGGAAATTTAAACTACAAATTCGGATGCTTTGATGCGTTTTCAACACCTAATATATTATAGGAAACTAACACAATTCTATCTGCAAAATTAAAAAGAAAAACATCAAATTAATATAATAAATTATCTATTTAAACCTAATAAAACAAATTAATACCTTTATAATCAGAGAAATCATGTGAAGAGAAGGTCCACTAGCGGTTAAGTTCAAAATTACTGAAATTATGGTTTTTTTTTGGTTGCGCTGAATTGATTGGAATTTGTTTGATAGAGTGAGGGAGTTTTGATTTGAGATATGAGATTTTAGGGTTGGGTTTTTATTTCATTTTGGAGACTGATTTTTGCTTCTTTCTGAGATGATATTGTTGATGTTGTTTTATGAAAATGATGCTTGCGTTTGTTTTCTGAGGTGGCGTTTGCTTGCTCCATCACTGGATGTTTGTGGTTCAGGGATCTCATGTTGGTCGCTTTTTGCTTTTATGGTGGCGCGTGTCTGGAGGTGTGTAAGCAGGAGAGGCGGTTAGAATTTAATCGAGGCCAAATTTTAAAATACTTCCTTGAACTTAAGTGAAAAAATAAATATCCTTGAACAATTCCTTGATTTTGCACCGTAAACTTTATGATTTTTTTAATTTACTCTCAAGCAAAAGAAATTGATAGAAAAACTCAATCTTGGTTCCACCAACAAGCTCTTCTTAAACATGATTCAGATTAATCAAGGCTTGATTTTCATTATTTACTACCCTTTTGAAGTCTACCTTAGCTCATATATCTCGAAGAAGTCCATTGAAAGCCTTTTTAAACTTCTTAGCCCTAAGCCTTATCATTAGACCAACTAAAACCTCAAATGGATCCTTTAGTGTTGCTTGGATCGCATCAAATCTCCTCTCCAAGAGAATCCATTGACGATAAGATCATCCTTTTCTATGGTCGACCCCAAGTTTTCTCTCTCCTATCTATTTTTCAGTTACTATCTCTCTTTTCTCTCAACTTTGAATAACTAAAAACATATGAAAAATAAAGTTCTAGAATCAAAACATAAATACCTAAATTGAACCTTTTCTTGTCTTAGGAACAATGAAGATTGCAATATAGAGTAACAGTGCAATCCATAGTGTCGTGGGTCTTGCTACATGATGTAAAGGCTATAGTTATTCCCATCTCTTTTAATATATCGTATAATTTTAAAACAAAATTTTTGTAATAAATCTTACATATTAAAATGTTAATTGATTAGAGCTAAAGTATGGATTTTATAAATGATAAAGAATTGGTGATTTATGTCAAAAGTAACAATCATTTATGTCTGTATAAAAACATTATGTAAAAAAATTATTTCAATAGCATTATTTACAAGAAAAAAATAGTTTAAATATGAAAGAGATGTTAGAGCATCTCCAATGGAAGATGCTATTTAGAAGAGCCAAATTGATAACATAGCTATTTGAATAGTATAAATATAGTTTTTTTGCTTATATGCACTCCAATGATAAAAAGTTATTTAGAAGAGCCAATTGTATTTCAATATATGTTATACACAACTATTTTAACAACTTGATATGATTCTGTTTATTTGACGGGTTTGAAAACAACTCGGACGATTCTCAATCAATCTAATATTAAATAATAAAATAAAAAAAAAACAATAAAATAACCCAAGTCAACCTGGGTAAACTCTCGAGTTATGAGACTAGAATAATATCATAAAAAGTAAATTAAAAAAACATAGATTTAAAAAAAATCAAAAGAAAAAAAATTAATGAAAAAAAATACAATGAATAGTATTTTAGTATTTTTGCAATACATGTGGGAATAACATTTTGTTTGGCACTTCTCCTAATGCATATAAAATAAGCATTGAAGAGCTAAAATAATATTTTATTTTATTTATAGCTCTTCATTTAGCATTTTGATGCTATTATAGTTAGTATAGGGTAAAGAATACTGAAAGATTATTGTGGAAGTTGATTCGAAGATGGCTGTTGATATAATTCTCAAGCGCTCGCATTTGGATAGATGCGATCTGCAATTTGTTAGTTCCATCCAGAAGTTTCTGTATCATCCCTGGCAAATTCCCATGCATCATATCTATTAATTAAGAGGCCAATTGGCGTGCTGATTGGATAGCAGTGAATCGTGTTAATTTTCTCTTTAGTGAAACCCTTGATGTTGTCTTAATTAAACTCATCTGCAAGGTTGCAACTCCTAGATTGTGCTAGTTTTGTCGTGTTTTTGTTTTTTATTGCCAACGTTTCACAAGTCTATATATTATGAAAACTGCGAGCAGCAATTATTTAGAAAGAGGAAAACTACGAGGGAGTACTGGTCGAAGACAAAACCACTCTTAAAACATTGCTGAATGGCAGAAGTAGGTTTCAGAATACAGCAGAAATAGAGAGGTTTTCATTGACAATGTTTTCTCCGTTGGGACCCTCTCCTACATGCAGGCATGGCTTGGATTTGAGGTGCCAATCATGGAGGACAATATTGTTTTCTACTTTGGGTCGACCCTTCCATGCATATAGGCATATTGCCTTGGATGGATTCATGGGACAGGTGATTTGAGGTGCGCAATACATCGGGGCAAGGCTAAGATGGATTCATAATTGTAAAGTCCAGCCCCACCTCATTGGTTAATTGCAACTCCTAGATTGTGCTAGTTTTGTCGTGTTTTTGCTTTTTATTGCCAATCACAAGTCTATACATCATGAAAACTGAGAGCAGCAACTATTATGGAAAGAGGAAAACTATGAGGGAATACTGGTCGAAGACAAAACCACTCTTAAAACATTGCTGAATGGTTTCAGAATACAGCAGAAATAGAGAGGTTTGAAGACAAAACCACTCTTAAACTGTTATTAGCTTGGATGGATTCATGGGACAGGCGATTTGAGGTGCGCAATACATTGGGGCAAGGCTAAGATGGATTCATGATTGTAAAGTCCAGCCCGACCTCACTGGTTAATTGGAAGATTACAACTTTTAGACCTAACTCAGATTGGTTGGTAAATAACTTGCCATGCTTTTATCTCGATGAGACAGACCTATTTGATTTGTCAGCTTTTTAGTTTTTAATAATCCAATAGTTAAATTCAATCCAAACTTGACTATAAACATTAATAATAAAAATACTTGGCCATGCTTGCTTCCTCTCTGATACGAAAGAAGATGATGCCAGATGGCACCGTCACGGCAGCTTGTCCATAGGCGGCGAATTTAGCATCAAGTGCGTTTGCTTCCTTTTCCTAGATTTTCTTTTGTTAATTGTTAAAGTGATATGTTTTTTTTTTCCCCACTAGAAATTAAAACAAAAGATGAGGGTGTTGTATCTATTTGCTTGATTTGTGATTGCATTGATGAAGAGGAGAGGGTTCGTAGCAAGCAGATCTCCCGAGAGGGGATCATAGTATATAATACAGAGAAAATACGTTGTTAATTTCAAAAAATTTATAAATTTTATTTTGATTTAATTAAAAGGTTTTCTTTTTATTTTTCTATTCATGAAATTAAGAAATAAAAAAAACATCAAAACATAATGAAAGAGATAGAAAGTTGTTAATTGATCATCTTCTGCCCATAAAAAAGATTATTCTTTATGTTAATAGGTGTTTTTTTACTTTTTATTTTGTCTGAAAAAATAAATCAAGGTTGAGAGGTGAATTTTTTCCCGTTTGATTTTGTCTTTTAACTGATTTTGGAGTATTTAAAGTTTTTAGATTGATTTGTTGACATGAAATAGATACTTATTAGATTTTTATGTGAAAATAAATTTAAAAGTATTTTTTTAGATCCAAAAAAACCCCTACTTAATATTTCAACCACCTCTTTAGTGATTGAAACTCGGTAAATAGATGTTGTGTCGTCTATTATCTTTATTTTTGTTTGAAAAAAAAAGAATGGATAATAGATTGTTTCCTCCTTATACAAAAAAAAAAAAAAACTTAAAAGACCAGACTCATAAGCTTTTCTTTACTGTCCCCATACTTGGTCTTTTTCCCTTTGGACCAGACACACTAGGATATATAGGGCAGTCAACCCATTATGCTTTTGGTTTTTCCCTTTTCAAAACAAATTAAGTTTCAATCAAATAAATGAAAAAATATATTAAAAATATAATTTTATTAAATATTATTCAATTTATATTTAATTTTTATGACATCATAGTGTTTTTCAATAAAATTATTAAACACGCTACATAGAAATTGTTGAACTTTAAATCAAATATTCATATTTTTATATATTTTAATTATAACAATAAAATAAAAAAAAACTAATAATATGTCTTCTTAAGAATAAGTTTTAAACATGTTTATTCAAAGAACATATCAACAAGCATAATGAATTTCATGAAGAAATCCATTAAGCAGTTTAAGAAGAAAGCAAAATGAAGACTTATATTAAATATTCATTTTAAGTTCTTAATATAAATCTTTATATCCTACTGGATAGGACAATTAAAATGAACTCACACACTTCATTTTACATCCATTAAATAATTAATGATAAAATCTAAGATAAACAATTTTGAAAATTCACCTAGGTTAATTTGTCAAAACTGAAATTCTGCATAAATCAGTCAACCATTTGGTATGACCAAATGATCCGACTGACCTCTTATTCATATGTGATGAACACTTGAGAATTCTATAAGAATTGGTTGATTGATTGGCTTGACCAATCTAAACTGGTTGACAATTTAAGTCGTCAATGGGATTATAATGGCTATAAACAATTAGTTTTTCTTGGAAACATATATATAACTTATATAATTGAAAAAATAAAGAGGGATTCTGAACATGTATGATATACAAGCAATTCTTAAAGTAAATACACTTTAAAATAATCAATTTTTTTTTATTATACTCTAATTTGTGCTATTAAACTTTCACAATCTAGCACAAGGGTATTCAATCTCATTCTCACTACAATTAAACACCTTCAAATCCTATAAATGTTATCTTGTGAAATATAGAGATATTAGATCTTTCAATTATATTAAGAGACTTAGTTGTGAATCACTCTTGTAAACTTTTGAGAATTAGCTAAAAACTTTTGGTATTGGTGAGGTAATTCCAGGAAGGAATAGTCTTGAAGAGGGTATATCTTCAAGTGAAAAAAAATCTTGAAGATGACATATCTTGAAGTGGGAAAAATCTTGGTTGGATTCATCAAGTTGGAAAAAATCTTAAAGAGAAAATATTTTCAAATGGTGAAAAATTTTGGCATGGATTTATCGTGTGGTGTAAAAATCTTGATGTGAATTCATCAAATTGGTATTGTATTCTTGAACTTGAACAAGTGAATGAATACAATATGCAAGTACATTTTAGTACTTGGGGTCTAGATGTAGGCTTGTCGAACCACATTAAAAATGAGTTTGTAAATTTTCTTCTCTTATCTCTGTACTTTAAGTACTTTAATTATATAGTTGATTATTATATTTATTTGAAGTAATTTGCATTATTTGTCAATATTAGTGATACATCTAATTAATCCCTCTCTTAAGTGTTATAGTTACTTTAATCTTTAAACAACATAAATATAATGAAAATAAATAATGTAAATGTATCATTTTAAGAACAAGAATAAAATTATAGTTTTTCTTAAAAAACAATATCGAGCATTTTTTACAACTCTTTTGTAATTTTTATTTATGTTTTTTTGTTAAATTTTATTTTTGGCTTTTCTATGAGACTTTTATTATTATTATTATTATTATTATTATTGTGTGATTATATAAAAAATAAAAAAGTCCCTATATATTATTCTTATATTTTTTTATACATTCGCGGCATAATAATAAAACCATTAGAGTTTTTTTTATTAATTTTTTCTTTTATGACTCTCATAATCTTTTACTTCAAAATATAAACACTACGATAAATTGTAAAAACAAAAAAAAGAATCACATTAATAGAATGAAGAAGTTTTAATTAAAAAGATGTCTTTTTATCATTATTTTAAATCCTTTAGAGTTTAGTAGATATTTATTGTAATCACCTTCAGTTTTTATTAAATTAAGTGCATTGCTAAAAAAGTATATTTTTTGTTCATAAATATAGATTAATAAAAGAAAGAAGGATTATAATAGAAAATTACTTTATTTTGATAGAATTTAAATTATTAATTTCCGAAAAAATTATTGACATATATTGAAATAAAAAAATGAATAGTTCCAAACAATACTATATTATATATTTCAATTTATATTTATCTTTCACCTATCAATTTAGTTTTTGATTGGAGTAAATATTTTATTCTAGCAGTTATTAATTATATATATAATTCATGATATGTTTATTATACAAATGCGTCAATTTTTATGTTCATATTAAAAAACAATTTTGATGTGAGTTAATAATTTTCATAAAAACACATTAATAATATTTATATTTTTTTATTTTAAAAAATAATTTTTGATGTGACTCGTGACAGAATCATATAAAGTTGACTAGTCTTTTACTATTAAGTGTAACTTAGGCTGTGTTTGATTGCAGGAAAGTGAATTCCTGGAATTCACTTTCCTGCTTTTCCCATGTTTGGCAATAGTATGGAAAAGTTGTCAAAAGAAACTGAATTCCAGTCAAACTAAAAAAAGCAACGTAACCAAAGGAAAGTGTTTTCCTTCTGTTAAAGAAAGGAAAACACTTTCCTTTTTTTTCAGCGTTGTTCATTGTCTCATACACAGTCTCCTTTTCGTTAAAATCAATTGGAAGTTGAGCAGAAACAAAAGCATTTTTCTGGAACAAAGCAAGCATTTTTCTGGAACAAAGCAAGTATTTTTCTGGAACAAAGCATTTGTCTGGACCAATTAATTTCAGGTATTTTTTTTCTCTTTATTTCCTTTATGTTTTTATCTTCTTCTTCGTAGATCTGTAAAAATAATGGCATAAATTCTGTGATATTCTTGATAAATCTGCTACTGTCATATTTTTCCATAACATTTCCATAACTCTTCATCTTATCTCGTCACTGTCCACAGTTAAAACTAATCAAGCAACCCAAAAAACACACATTTTGTCCATGACTGTTTTCTTCTCACAATCCGCAGCTCAAAGCATCTAACCAAATAGGGGGGAATTTCTAACCAAACAGAGAGACAAAACCGGAGGGGGGGGAGATAACTGTGAACAGAGAGAGGAAGGCTATACCATAGGGAGTGCCAAACAACTATTGGACAGATAGGTAGCAGGGGGCTGCTAGTCTTGCCCTTCTATTTCTTCCCCTCAAAGAGAATAGCGAAGGTCCATAGAGAGGCAAAACGGTGGGGTGGGGCGATTTATGTGAACGGTGAGAGGCAAAACAGGGAGGGCCATTTCTGTTAACATTGAGAGGCAAAACATGGGGGGCAATTTTTGTTAACATAGAGAGGCAAAACAATGGGTTGGGGGGGGCGATCGATTTCTGTGAACAGAGAGAGGCCAAAACGGGAGGGGCGATTTCTGTTAACACAGAGAGGCAAAACGGGGGGGGAAGATTTCTGTGAACTTTACTGTGAAGCAGCCCCTCCCTATCCCCGAATCCGGCCACCATATACTTTCTGTCAACCCTTGCTCTTGTTTTTGTCAAGTCACGGTGTTACCAGAGCAAGTAGCCGGGGGAGAGAGGAGGAGAAACCGAGAGTGAGAGGGAACAGGGGAATGGGGGAATGAGAGAAACCGAGAGGGAGAGGGAATTGGGGAAACTGGAACCAGGAGAGGGGAATTGGAACAGGGGAATTGGGGGAACTGGAACCGAGAGGAGAGGGTAATGAGAGGGCAATGGGAACAGAACAATTGGGGAATGCTAATGGGGAAGTATACAAACCGATGGCTGTAAGGGGAATGGGTGGGGAATAGGAGACTGAGATGGGAACAATGAAATTATAACAGAACCCTAATAAACATAAATTTGTGTTTTATTTTGCTTTGATTAATTTATGATTAGTGTTTGATTAAATTTGTTATATATGGATAAATTTGTGTGACTATGCCGGTAATTATATGGATTTCATTGCGCAATGTTTATTAATCGTTGTGAACTTATGAAATGTATAATTTTCAAAACGGTTTTATCATCGAGAAATTGAATGTTATGGTCTTAAATAATATATGTTAAGACCTTGTTTGTTTAGGGAGTCAGATATCATTGCCATAACTATTATACATTGCCCGCTTCTTTCAGCATAATTTATTATATTCATTGTGTAAGTATTTTATATGCTTTTTTTAATATTTATTTCCCTAAATTTTTAAGTTTTGTTATCAGAAAACTTCACTTTCATGATATGGATGGTAAGATAATTCATGTAGCATGTATGGGAGCAGCTGTAACTGTGATAGCTACAGGGGTAGCTATTATTGAACAAGAAAGAAACACAATTTATATACCAAGAGAACCACGTATAAATGCAATTGCTCAACGAGAATTCTATATTGACAGCATTTTGAATCGAGGTGATAGGCATTGCGTTGAACAAATTCGTATGAAACCTGTTGTCTTATATAGATTGTGTGATGTTATCACAAGTCATGACCTATTACGAGCAACTCAAAATGTGTCGATTAGGGAGCAAATAATTGTGTTCTTACAGATTGTAGGCCAAAACCAAAGATTTCGTTTTATTAGTGGTGTATACTATAGGTCTGTTGAAACTATCCATCGTTACTTTAGAATTGTTTTAAAAGCAATTCTTAACTTATACAAACACCTTATTAAAGATCCAGAGGATACAGTTCCAACTGAGATAATGAATAATCAAAGATTCTATCCTTATTTTAAGGTATGAGAACAATACCAATATTTTTATACATTAATTAATTACATCTAGAAGAAAAGTTTATAAATCATTTTTTCATGTGTTATATAGGATTGTGTGGGAGCAATTGATGGTACCCATGTTCCTGCAAATATTCTTGTTGAGATTCAAGGAAAGTTTCGAGGTCGAAAAGAAGGAACAACACAAAATGTTTTAGCAGCTATAACTTTTGATTTGAAGTTTATATATGTTTTAGCTAGCTGGGAAGGAAGTGCACATGATTCA
>Ga0325402_1003788_pt1 | contig 13800 bp, 7 predicted proteins | sample PopdelMetagenome_22_FD_207212 | JGI IMG/M metagenome (GOLD analysis project Ga0325402, IMG submission 207212) | Populus deltoides microbial communities from Bellville, Georgia, United States - Xylem-PdKOR-R3 | ecosystem: Host-associated > Plants > Phyllosphere > Stem > Wood/Secondary xylem... | reverse complement strand
ATATCATGATATAACCAGCACACATTAGCACCTAATAGACTCAACCAATAGTAGAAACTCAAATAAAAAAATAAAAATTCAATAACTTAAATGGATAAATTAAAAATGATGCAATCAAATAAAAAAATTAATAACAAACATACACTTTTCTTATATTATTTCATGTCTGATCGTGTAGTAAATGACCCAAGTCTCCATCTACCGTGTATTGACCTGACCTTATTCAGGTTATGCTATGGGTTCAAAGAATAAGTCTTAACATTCTCTAGTATTGCAAATCATCACTTATTAACAATTTGAAATCATGTAGCTTAACAATATGAAATCATTAAACATCTTGCAAGGACTCCATCTTATACTTGCATGAATTCTATTCATTTATGGCATTGTTTAGGGGATTCGACCAAGAGGTTTGCCTCTTACCGAACATTCAGCCAACCATATCCCACCTGATTGGACTTTTCATATGAGATTTTTATTTTTATTGTTGAACACTAGATTATTATGCTCCACTAAAAGTGTGGTTAAATTTTTCTTGAATATAAAAAAAATATTTAGATTTTATTAATGTTTTTTTTTCTAGTGGAAAAAATTAAATCATGTGAGGGTTAGTTATATATAATCTAGTTGACTTTGCGAGTCCAAAAGCAACCTGCAATAATAACCCGTAAAAACATAGTTTGACTTAAAAAGATTTTAAGATGACATCTTTTTTAATATTAAAATAACAATAAAATAACCAAAATAAATTATAAAACCTAATTCTCAATTAACCCAATATTGAAGGATAAAATTAAAGAAAAATAAATTAAAAAAGAATTAAAAAGTGATCCGAGATAAACAGTCAAACACGCGACCTGAGTTATAAGACTGCGATAATCTTATAAAAAGCAAATCATAACAAATTATAAAGTCCAATTTCCAAATCAGCCTAGCGGTTAAGGATGAGATTAAAAAAAGTAATTAAGAAAAGAACATGAAATAATAATTATGTCGACCATGTCAGGTCATATGTTGAATGATGAAATTTATAATAAAATATTAATTAAAATGATAAAACAATAAGCCGAGTTAACATGCTCTTAAGCATTATTCATTGGTCGTGAGGCCGGGATAACTCTAAAAGAAGTAAACAAAAATAAATCATAAAGTCTAATGCCCAATTAAACAAAAAATTTAGTGGTGAAATTGAGGAAAAAAAAGTCAATTAAAAAAATTGGGTCAATTAGGTTAACCTGCCAAACTTGTGACCCTGGTCAAGAGATGAGGACAACCCAATAAAAAGCGAATCCAATGTTGAAGGATCTATGACCCCGATCATAAGACAAAGATAACCTCTTAGGAAAAAAAACTTGATTTGACTAAGGTTAAAATATCAAAACTCGAGACCCGAATCATGAAACCAATATATTGATACGATCTAGGAAAGGTCAAATTCGGATTTTGACGTAAAAAGTGCATCTATCAAGTTTTACGGCAGCAGTCATAATTCTCAATCCGACTGTTGGATCGGGCTAAAAGTTTACATGGAGTTGTCTGACATGTTGCCTTATGTTGGGTTAGAATGTTAGGTCAATCAGAGTTCGGGAAGGCATCGAAACATGGGTCAACAGAGGCTATAAATTTTGTTATTTACTTCCTTTTGATTTGTGGACTTTCTATTTGGCTACGATTCTTTTCCTAAAAGGATATGACAGCTTATTTTGGGAATCTCCTATTTCTACAAAGATCTTCAATGGGTTGCAACATAGTTTCCAAGTGTGGCAAGGATTTAAAAATGTTTCAAAATCATTTTTTTACAAGGATTCCTTATGCATCCTAACTACAAAAAAATAAAAGAAGATTTCAAAATTAATTCTACCTTCAGATTTGATTCTCCTAGCTTAGACGGGACTTCTAAAGAGCAACAAATCTAATCCTTTTATATTTAGGATATTAAATTCGGATTTATTATTGTTATTATTATTTTCTTCTTAGTTTAGGGTTTATTTATATTATTTGGGTTTAATTGTAAGTAGGCATCATATAAGTCCACATAAGGGGTCCATTAGGGTTTATTTTAGTATGGAGTCATTATAAATAAGGGCATAACCAGACATGTAAGGTTAGACAATTCTGATTAATAAAACTTCTTATTTTCCGCACTTTGTGTGTGTGTGTTAGTGAGATAATCTCCCTTCCATGGTTCTCTAAAGAACTGAAAAATGACTTATCGAAGAACAACTGTCTTTGTGGTGTAATCTTTATACTTCTCGTTACCAAATCAGTATTCATTGGCTGGGGGTCTTCGTTTTCAATAGTGCTGGTACAACTTATTTTTTTGTCACACTCCTATCAAACCTGATTTATTTGGCTTTCTGGGAATTAGTGTCTTTGCGTGTGGGTTGCATGACCATGTGATCACGAGGTTCGCATCATATATCCTCATAGAAACCAAATAAAAACAAATTTTAAAACTTAATTCGAAGTCCATCCAATGTTGAACGGTGAAATTGGGAAAAAAAAGTCAATAAAAAAAGAGCATAAAAAATAACCTTAGTCAACTTAAGCTAACCCATTAAGCACTATTCTCGAGTCATGATGCTAGAATAAACTAATAGAAAGCAAACAAAACAAATCATGAAGCCTAATGATCACATTTTGGAACTTAATGCAAATTTGACCTATTTTGTAATTTTTACGTAATAGAATTGAAACTCAGACCAAATGCTCTCAAAATGACCTCATATTCAATATTTAGTGTTCTGATACCAAACAAACAATGAATCTCAGTTTATAGGTTGTTCTCTTATGTCTAAGTACTCAAACCTTCTATGATCAATTTGTAGCAGAATTGAACCTCAAATTAAAACGTCAAGCAAACAATATTAAACTAAGCCCAAATTTAAAATATGGTGCGATCTCACCACCAATTGTTATAATATGAAGTTTCAATCAATTCTAAAGTGGTTTGCTTATGGTTCAGTAAGAGTTGTGTTTTTGTCGCAGAATTGAACCTAGAATAGCAAACAACATCAAAATAAGCTCAAATTTAATATATGGTTGAACCTCGAATAGCAAACAACATTAAAATAAGCTCAAATTTAATATATGACGCGATCTCACCCCTAGTAGAAATAATATGAAGTTTCAATTGATTCTGAGGTGGTTTCCTTATGATTCACTAAGAGTTGTGTTTTTATGATAGAATTTAATCATCCTTTAAATTTCATATAATCTCTTTTTCTTTTTTATATGCTACTGATATGATTAGAGACAGTAAAAACATGAAATATAGCCCTTTTTTTTCCACTTAGGTGCCACAGACACAAAGGAAAAGAAGATGAAGAGCACAAACACTGAAAAACTTAAAAGAACACTAAAAAAACAAAAATAACATAAGGATATGACCTTGTCTTGGAGCCTAGCTCTGATAGCAACTGATGCAAATCTCGTGATCACGTGGTCACACAACCCACAATCAATATTGAAATCTCATCCTATAAAGTCAAAATTGGTCTAATAGGAGTGTGACACAATAAAAAAACTTGTCACAAGACACCAACACTATTGGAATGAAGTAGAATGACTTCACGAAGCCAATTAATTTTTGATAAGTCAGATTCAGTTCATTCAAGAAGTGAATAATGCAAGAATTACTCTCACACGTTAAAACTGAAAAATTCAGAAGTAATATTTATCAATTGCTGTCAAAATTTAAATAGTTCTTGAAAAATTAACTCTGATGGATCTACCCTAATGGACTTATTTGGCTCACTTACAAAATTGACCCAAAAACCTTAAACAAAAAAACACATAACTTGATCTAAACAAGCATTGGATCCTAGCTGAAAACAGAATATTAATTAAGCCCAAACAAGCTTTGGAATATAGCTAAAAAAATAAAATAAAGCCTATAATATTAAATTCATGTTCTGCCATGAGAAGAACTGAAGGAAATAAAATATTACAAAAATAATTCAAGGCTTATTTATAGCCTTCCATGCAACCCATTAATACTAGAAACAAAAGCAAAAGGTAGCCACCCATGTTATTTCCAGGTTGTAGTAAGATTCTTTTGTTTCCTTTGGTGTCCTCACTCATGGCCCAAATAAGGTTGGATTGACCCCCTCTTGCACATGGATAAGATGTATGAGGGCCTCCTCTTGATACTCCAATGCACCTTTCAAATTTGACTTGGTTGAAACCTTCAAAACCAATATATTCAATACTTTTCTCTTGGACCGAGTCATTGGACCATTTGGAACATGTAATGGGTTCTTGTTGGTGTTTCTGGGTTGGTCCATAACACTAATTCTCAATGAACTCATTAATAAAGGATGAATTTGGAAAAGAAAATTTAATTAAGAAAAGAAAACCTGAGTGAATCGGTTAACCCACTTAACCCGTGATTCGTGTAATTAAAGTGAGATAACCTAATAAAAAAAATCTAATATTAAATGATGGAATTAAAATTAAAAAGCAAAGTATTGTTCTGATGAATAGTGCTTTGTGATGAGGGATATGGTAAAAAACACTCTTTTAGTTTTTTCTTTGTTATTTTGCTGACTATAGGATTTCATCCACTAAAAGAACATTTTAATTTGGCTAAGAACTAATATGGTTCTTAATTTCAGGGTCTCCATGCGACAAATGGTTCACAACTTCAATTTTAAATGGCAATTACTATTACCTAATACAACTAAAACACTTGGGAAACTTGATGGTGTTCCATTATTCATGTGAATAAAATATAAATAGTGAAGCATCTCTATCTTTATTTTTCTTTAATTTTTTTATTTTTTTTTCTAATTTCATCCTTGAGTATTTTTATTGGTTTTGTTTTTTCAATTTCACCTTTCAATATTTTCTTGTTATTGAATTGGTCTTCATAATTTATTTTGGCTTACTTTCTATTAGTTATTGTAGTCTCAAATGAACATGTCAATATTTGGTTGATTTTAAATTGGACTTCATGATTTATTCTGGTTTGCTTCCTGTGAGGTTATCGTAATCTAAAACAAATATTAATGCATTTGGTCCGTACTTGAGTTTATGAACGTCTATTTTGTTTTCATATAATTAAGAAAAAAATAGTTTTAAGAAAACAAAGTTATCAAAACGCAATGGAATCCATGACTCGAGTTGTTGGTTTGGTGAAATAAATCACGAAGCCTAAGTCGATCAAATATGTCGACGTATTAATATTAAAAAAAATATCATCTTGAATTTTCTAAAAAAATTAAACCATGCCTTTTACTCTCTTTTTTGGGTTGCATTTGCACTCGACAAGTTGACTAGGTCATATCAAGATATCAAGACAACTTATACATGATATAGTTTTAAACTCGAGCTAAACAAGGAGACAAGTCGAGAAGTTTCAAGGTTGATCCATTAAATCACGATTAATAATAATAAGTCAACGTTTACTTCTTTTTTTAATTAATTTTATTCTTTAGTATTTGATTGATTTTGAATTGGTATTCATAATGTATTTCAGTTTGTTTGCTATGAGGTTATCGTAGTCTTAAACAAACATGCTGTCATTTGGTTAGTACTCGATTTTATAAGCGTCTATTTTTGTTATCATATCATTAAGTAAAAAATATTTTAAACAAGTGTGAAATCAAGTGAAGTCCATGATCTAGGTCTTTGATTTGGCAGGTTAAACCGTAAAGCCTAGGTCGATATAATATGTCACCGTCTTAATTTAAAAAAAACAGAGATGTCATCTTGAAATTTTTTTAAAGTTAAACCATGATTTTTATCAATTATCCAAATTGTTTTTAGGCCTGTTAAATCGTCTGAGTCATGTCGAGATAACTCTCACATGATAAATTTAAAACTCGTGCTAGGAAAACAATTGAGTAGGGAGTTTTTAAAGTTAACTTATTAGGCCAGGTTTAATAATAATAACAAAGAACTCCTCATGACCTAGACAATTTTTTTAAGTTTAATTTTTTTTTTATCCAACTCGCAACATAATATGAGCCAAGAAAATAGTTTGTAACTTATTTTATGTGCTACTACACTATACCGATAATAGAGTTTCTATTTATCACTAAATTCTAAGATGGAATTATAAGTGTTAATTAAAGATGATATTATGGTTATACCTAAAGTAGTATAGTTGAAAACTTTCTTTTTAAAATAGCACATTTTATGAGATATACTGGTTAGACCAGTATAACTACTAAACACACAAGTCAGACCTACATATTCATTTGACACATAAGTTAGACTTGCGTGTTTCATAATTTATCGCACCAATAGCATTTTTCCAGCCTTTAAAATATCTACAAAAATAAAAACTCAACTTACTCAACAAGTCATTTCAACACAATTCAAAACAATTCAACACAAATCATACAATTTGTAATTTAATTTTATTTCTAGTCAATTCATAATTAAAAAACTCAATTAATTTATTATATATAAAAAATCAATTTTCATAACTAAACCCAATGCTAGTTTATTAGTAGTTAAATGATGTACTGATGAGAATTGATTTTGTTTCTATAATAGATTAATTGTGTAAAGATCCAAAATTTTCAATGTTTTTCTAATTCCATTTCAATATTCCAAAATGTACTTGAATCTGTTTAAGGATTCCTTAATCCCATACCATACCCTAGTCTATATTTTAATTTAATTTTGGATTCATCAACCCATTTAATCCCTCTTAAGCAGCATCGTAGGTACTACCTCGGTTTACAAATCATGTTCTTTCATTTCAATGCTTACTATGTCTTTTTTTAACTAATTATTTTCATTAGTTCATCTCGAGCCCCATTCCATCATTTGATCAGCTAATTTTGATTAGTGCATTTCAAACATTTTTTTATATCATATATGAGTTTTCAATCTATTATTTCATTCATTTATATATTCATCACGTCTCTGTTTTGGTCAATAATTTATTCATTCCATCAAAACACTTATTTTATCATCTCAACTAACTATGCATCCATTAACTTGAGCATTTATTTTGTTTTATCATAAATTATTCTCTTCTAGTTTCTCTTAAGTTTATTTCACACTAGCCCAAGATCTTTATTCAATTTTGGCATATCTATTTCATTTTAGTCAAATACTTATTTTATGGCTCAATTATCTATATAGATCATTTTGTATCTTAGTTTTGCATTTCTTATTCCTTTTCAATAATTGCAACTTGTATTTAACATTGATCATGTCAACTTAGTTTCAATAATCAAGTTTATGCTTTATTTTAATATAATCATTAGTTCGATTCAAATCTTTTTAGATCATATATTTTGGCACTCTTGATTAGTATTTGAGTCATTTTCCCTTGTTTTTTTTATTCATTTAACCTAGTCAATGTGGTGTATTCAATATCAAGTTTTTACCATGTCAATATAGCCTACTTATATCTTTCATATCATAGCCTCTATCCAAATACCTAATTTTCTCTTGTATTTTAGCCTCCATCCAAACAACTGATTATTATATTACCAAATTTATTACATTAGTCTTTGTCGAAACAACCACTTAATCCACATATTTGTATCCATAGTTTCCATTCAAACAGTTAACTATGATACCAAAACAATCACATTATCAAGTCCAATGTCGCTATATATTTAAAATTCACATGTTATTCTATGACTTTGCAATTGATTACAATTTACTAGTGAATATATGTTATTGCAATCAATTTAAAATTTACACATTGATTTTTTTTTGTTGTGGTTGAATTCGAATTCATACTTTGAGTTCCACTTTTGCGGTTAATTTTTGAATTACATATAAATTACCGTCGTTGTCGTTGGTCACAAATCATATATGGATTAACATCGTTGTGTTCGGTCATAAATCATACATAGATTAACATCATTATAGTTTATCATAATTAATACATGGATTACCTATTATATATAATTTATTATTGTTATGGTTGATTACAAAACACATACATTTTATCATCGTTGTGGTCAATCATAAATCACGTAGGTACATTACCAAATCACATACAATTTCTTGTCTCGTAGGGATGAAATCTCATAATAAACAAGTATACACAACATAACAATTTTTTCATGAAAAGCTAACAATTATGAAAACATCTTAAATAATTAAAAAGACAAAGGGGCGACCCTTACCTTGAGCTCCTATTGTACAAGCTCTTGGAAAGTCAAGTCTTACCCCATGCTCTTCTCCTAGAACTCCTAAACAATAACAATTAGTTTTCATACTATTAATTAAAAATTCAACCTTAGAAATCTCCATACTTTGTAAAATTACGAATTAATATCCACACATCACAACCATCAATTTATATTACAATTCATAGGTTAATTTCATGTAATCAAATTAAATTCACACTTGGAACTTTTACACTACCAATTTCAAACTCTACCAATTAAATCAAACTTGACATGCAATTTCTCCAACTTGCATACATAATTAAACTCAGCCTCATTCATTCACCAACAACACATAAAACATTAAAACAATACAATTTAAATAGTTTATCAAGGTTATCTTCCAGAAATTTTTCAAAATTCTCTAATTAACAATTTGATCAATGTTGACAACACCCCAAAATTTATCATACCTTTCTTAATTCCCTTTATAGTGCATTTACTACAATGTTTAACACTTTCAAAACACCATAAAACAATTCATTTTTAACCCTCATAAACAAAGACATCTAAACTTTCATAATAATAAGGGAATATCATGACAACATTGATTTTTTTTTATCTATTTTCTTTTTAATCCAAATATGAATAACCCAATTCAACCCTAAATGAACTAATGACTAAACCCAATACCAACAATTTAATATAACATGCCTAGTCTTTTCAACTTATATTCTTAATTTTTTCATCATAAAACTAATCTAACATACCACCATTCACTTTTATTTTATTTTTATATTTTTTAAAATATAATATAACACCAAAACGAAAGTTCAATTTCCTAATTTTTCAAAATCCTCAAATCTAACCATTTTTCAATTATAACGAAGCTTATGATTAAATGAAGGTCTCCTCACTTTATTTTTCAACCATTTCAATTTCAAATTCCAAAAACACAAAAAACAAACCAATAATTTATCATAACATCCACACTCCATCCTTCAACATCTTTTCTTCCACATCAACAATACATAACACACAAGATTTTATATTCCTATATTTTCCAAAACATGTCCATAAACATCTAGTCATGCTATAACCCAAATTCTATGCCACTTAAATTAACTTGCGAAATCACACATCATCAATTAATACAAAAATCACATAATCAAACCAGATTTCAAATTCTCCATCTTCATAATTATTTAATTTAGGCCATACTTAAAAAAATTCAAGACAACCATTTAAAATCTTTAAATGAATTCCAATCATCTTTAACATTGTTTAAAACACCAATTTCACTTATTTTCTTAAATCTCCATATTTATCTGCTTATTCAATTATCCAAAAGACCCGTTACCAAAAAAATAACATATTATACATAAATATCAATTGACCTCAAATATAAAAGTATGAAGGGCATACCCCAAGAAGTACAAAGGCTGATTACCCAGGTCAAACTGACCAAAGGTAACCGGAAAAGGCAACAAAATCTAAAATAAAATCAAAAGTAAAAACAACAAATTGCCAAGATAAACAGCTAGGTGACCAGTCAATCAATTTCTAGGAAAACTAGCAGCGATCAATCGATTGTGTGATCTTGATCTTCATGAACAATAGAACCGAGAAGTAGCAAAAGCAATGACACCTCAAGACATTAGAAGATGCTAGATGGATATGAGGGCAGCTAAGATATGATATCTTGGTTCAAGCTGAATCAAACGAGATCGAAAGAGCTAAAAAAATATCCTCACGTACATCTTGATAGGGTTGATAGATCTAATCAAGGACTTGGTTGTTCCTTTCATATCAGATGAAGGAAACCATTGTTGGGAAGACTAATGATGCAAGTAGATGCAAAAACTCCTTCGTTTTCAAGTGCGTGTATGCCTATTATAGTAGAGGTTGCTATGTCATGGAAGGCTAGCCAAGATAGGTCTAGATGTGGACCAGCCCAGAAACACTAGTGAGAACCCATTAATGTTGCAAATGGTCCAATGACTCGGTCCAAGACAAAGGCATTGAAAGAGGCATTGAATGCATTGGTTTTGAATGTTTCAACCAAGTCAGAATTGAAAGGTCCATTAGAGTATCAAGAGGAGACCCTAGTACATCTTATCCATGTGCAAGAGGGGTCCAACACAACCTTATTTGGGTCATGAGGTGAGGACAGCAAAGGAAACAAAAGAATCCTTCTACAACTTGGAAACAACATGGGTGGCTACCTTTTCCTTTTGCTTATAGGATTTAGGGGCTGCATGGAAGGCTATAAATAAGCCTTGAATCAGTTCTATAATATCTTACTTCCTTCTCTTCTTCTCATGCCAGAATATGGATTTAATATTACGGGCTTTGTTTTATTTTGTTTTTTCCTTTGGCTTGTTTAGGCTTAATTAATACTTTGTTTTCAATTAGAATCCAAGACTTGTTTGGATTAAGTTATGGGCTTTTCAGTTTAGGGTTTTGGGTCAGTTTTGAGTGGACCTCATTTAAGTCCACATAAGGGGTCCACTAGGGTTAACTTTTCAAGAACTATTTAAACTCATGTAAGCCAAAATTTTAGCAGCTTTGATGATAATTACTTCTGAATTTTTCAGTTTTAACGTGTGAGAGTGATTCTTGCATTCTTCAGTTCTTGAACGAATTGAATCTGACTTATCGAAGATTAACTGGCTTTGTGGCGTCATTCTACTCAATCCAATAGTGTTGGTGCCTTGGGGCAGGTTTCCATTGTATCACACTCCTATTAGACTTATTTCGGCTTTCCGGGATCAAATCTCAATCTTGATTGTGGGTTGCGTGACCACATGATCACGAGGTTCGCATCAGGTCCTGCTCGTGATAGCACTTCAAACCAAAGTAGAAAATGAGCATTGAAAGAATAAGTGGTCATGTGTCTCAATATGCGACCTAAAAAAGACATATACCGAAGAGTGAATGATCTGAAAGCATGCATCCTATCCATAGTGTAAAGACAATTCATAGAAGCAAGCCAAAGGATAAATAAGTGTCTCATGATGAATAATTGGAAGTAGATGATGCGAACCTCGTGATCACGTGGTCACACAACCCATACGCAAAGACACTAATTCCTGGAAAGCCAAGTAAATCAGGTTTGGCAGGAGTGTGACACAAAGATAACCTGTACCTAGGCACCAGCACTATTGAAAATGGATACCCCCACCCAATGAATATTGATTCACGAACGAGAAGTATAAGGATGACGTCACAAAGCTAGTTGTTCTTTGATAAGTCGTTTTCAGTTGTTTAGAGAACCAAGGAAGGGAGATTATCCCACCAACAAGCAAAAAGTGCGACAAAGACGTTTATTGATCTGAAAATTATGTAACCTTACATGTTTGGTTATGATTTATACTAATTCTAGACTGAAACAAAAACCCTAATGGACACCCCTTAAGGTGGACTTATATGAAGCCCATTTACAATTGATCCAAATAAGTAATAATAACCCAAAGACTATGAAGAAAATAATAAAAAACAATAAAAATCCAAAAATTACCATTTGAAATATGCTAGAATCAGATTTGTCAACCTTAAGAAGTCCCAAATAAACTAGGAGAAATCTGATTTGAAAAATTTATGTTACTGCCCCCTTTGATGTCCTTAATTAGCTTGGATTTCCTTGTTTAACTTGGACAAATAAGAAAATAAATTTCCTCCTTTGTTGCTGATTTAATTACTTTCCTTTCTAAGTTAGGAAAAGCATTAAATAGTCCTCCCTTCTTTAGGAATAAGATATGGCCAACTTCCTTTACTTAATTAGGAGAAATAATTGTTGACTTTTTATTCTTATAGCATTAGGAAAAAATATAAGCCTAACAAGGCTGGTATTGAGCCGGACACATCACCCCCTTGTTCCACCTCAATTAGGCTCTTCTTGGACCTCAACTAGATGAACTAAAGGTCATCCTTTAAGCTCCTTAATTGTCCCAAGCCCCTATAGGTTCATTTTGCTCCATATGTTCTAAACAAACCCATTCAATGCTTCTTTAAGCTTATTTGCCCTAGCTCTTATGGTTGGCCTAATTGGCACCTCCAATGGGTCGTTGGCATGATTACGCTTGGTGTTAGGCTGATCCGCATCACTAGAGAAGATAGTGCATAAAATATGTGGGACTAGACTCTCTAAGAATCTCTCATGTTGAGTCAATAAAGAACTTCCCTAGAGAATGATCTAGAAAGGCACTCTTGGGGTGAAAGTGAACTAAGTCTCAAATAGGCCGAAGCTCTAAACTACTCGATGTTAAAGCCCAAGTACCCTCCTCTATAATGTCTAAGACCTTGGCATCCTAGGGGATCCTAGTAGTTGATAGCACCTTGAAAGGCAAGAGGTCACATAACCATTGCCAATCTTGAAACCAACAGTCTTACTATAAAAAAGGAATAGACATAGCACTAATACAAGAGATAAACTTCCCTCTACATCAATCTTTGCTAAAAAGAATCTTTATCCATGACCAAGAGGACACTAAAGGAGGCTTGACATGCCAGAAAGATTGATATGATTCAAGAAAGGCCAGATTTGGATTTTGGCGTTAACTTTTCTACCATCCAGTTTTACGCTATTGAGCATAAATCTAAATTAAACTATTGAATCAAGCCAAAACTTTACCAGAAGATTTCAGAATTATGTTTCTATGTTGGGGTAAAATTGCAAATGAATCGGAGTTCAGAAAAGACTTGCAATATAGGTCAGAATATGCTATATGAATTTTGTTATTTACTTTTTTTTTTACTTGTGGACTTCCTATTTGGCAATGATCTTTTTCCTACAAGGATGTGGAAGCTTTTTTTTTTGGAATCTTCTAGTTTTACAAGGATTTTTAATGGGCTATAATATAATTTTCAAGTATGACAAGAATTCATTGATGTTCCAAAATCCTTTTCTTATAAGGATTCCTTAGTCATCCTAGCTACACAAGGAAAGAAGGGTTGGTAATATTTAATGACATATTAATTATTTTTATTATTTTCTTTCATGTTTGGGCTTAATTAAAACTTCTTTCCAACTTGGATCCAAGGCTTGTTTGGATTTGAGTTTGGGCTTACTAGTAAAGGTTTTGTATAGTTTTTGTATGTGGGTCAAAACCTGAAGCCCATAAGGATAGATCCATTAGGGTTAATTTTTTAGAACTATTTAAAAACTCATACCTAAATTTTGAACCCAGTAATGAATATTACTTTTGAATTTTTTAGTTTTAACGTGTGAGAGTAATTCTTGCATTTTTCAGTTCTTGAACGAACTGAATTGGACTTATCAAAGATTAATTGGCTTCGTGGCATCATTCTATTTTATTTCAATAGTGTTAGTGCCTTGAGGCAAGTTTCTATTGTGTCACACTCATATCAGACCTATTTCAGCTTTCTAGGATCAGATCTCAATCTTGATTGTGGGTTGTATGACCACATAATCTTAAAGTAAGCCCAAATTTTATAGATGTTGCGATCTCACCCCTAATAGATAGAATATAAAGTTTCAATTGATTTTGAGGTGGTTTGCTTATGATTCACTAAGAGTTGTGTTTCTGCAGCAAAATTGAATCATCCTTCAACTTTCTCTAATCATCCTTCTTTGTTTTGCTGATGACTTGATGATTTTTAGCAACGGGGATGTAAACTCAATCCGTATGATCAGAACTGTGCTCACAAAGTTTCAAGATCTATCAGGTCTGTATCCAAATCCAAACAAAAGCGA
>Ga0325402_1003786_pt1 | contig 13802 bp, 15 predicted proteins | sample PopdelMetagenome_22_FD_207212 | JGI IMG/M metagenome (GOLD analysis project Ga0325402, IMG submission 207212) | Populus deltoides microbial communities from Bellville, Georgia, United States - Xylem-PdKOR-R3 | ecosystem: Host-associated > Plants > Phyllosphere > Stem > Wood/Secondary xylem... | reverse complement strand
AGATGTTGTTTGTAACATAAAACTTGCAAACACAACACTCTTACCTTCATATCCTTTATCGACCCCATATCTAATCTCTCCCTCTTACTTACAACACTTTCGCAACTCCTCTCGCTTCCACTTTTACCGCTTTCTTCTCTCTCTCTCTCTCTCTCTCTCTCTCTCTCAAAAGAGAGGAGAGGAAAAAAAGAGAGAGCTTGTATGTAACTTTGTTATGGGCACGTGGCTGAACTTTAACTAGGTTTTGAAGTTCTTAATTCATCAACGTTAGTAATCTTTTATCAAGCTTTTTCGTTTTTTTTTTTTGCATTTAATTGACTGGAAATGTTAAAGAATTAGCTATATAAGGGTAAAATTACTTAGCAAGTGGCAAGAGTTCTTTTTCATTCACGTGTGTGTATTTCTACATTAGAATTTTTGGAGGGTTTGTTGACTGCCCTTTTTTAGTTGAATGTGCAGGGTTAATGGGCTCATCTTAGATTTTATAACCATGGCCTTTTTGTTAGTGTTTTTGATTGTTAAAAAGATTATAAAGTGTAAAATGTGAACTTTGAATGGAATGATTGAAATAGCAAAGGACCAGTTTTGTTTGGGTAAAATTTTGCTGCGCATATCTTGATAATTCCTTGCCATTCATGTATATGCATTGATACATTCGAGTTTTTTTTAGGTTTTGTTGAGTGCCCTTTTTTTGCTGAATGTGTATGGGTAATGGTTTTATGGCAGATTTTGTAATCAAATTCTTGTTTTTGGTGCTGTTTATGATTTTATGTGAACATAGTTTCGTTGTTTTTGCAGTACTGCAGGAGCTAGTAGGAGCAAGGAGCTACAATGTATGCAGGAATAATTAAGTGTAGAAATCCGAGATTGGGTTCTTTCTTTCATCCATCAAAGCATTTCATTAGGCCAAACTGCCAGGACCGGTCTATGAGCTGTTCAATAGTAGCGAGGGGCCCTTTTTTGCATGCTGGTTTCATTAAAAGAAAGCTATTATATTCACTTTCATCAAGGAGCATTGCCTTCAGAAATAGTGATGGTGGTTTGCTTAGAAGGTGTAATACGTGTTGGACGGATATTCAATTCCGTGCATGTAGTTCAGGATCGGATGGGAGGAATACGAGTGAGGATAAACATGCCCCGGTGAAAGATGGAGCTAGCTCTGATAATGAGAAAACCCGGCAAGAAACAGTTAGTGAAGATGCAAGGCACTGTGATGCACATGCTCGACTAGGGGAACAAGATCAAAAGGAGTGGCTTCATAATGAGAAGCTTGCTATAGAAGCTAAAAAGAAGGAATCTCCATCTTTGACTAGAAGAGAAAAGTTTAAAAATGAATTCTTGAGGAGAATTGTTCCATGGGAGAAGCTGCATGTTTCCTGGGATAATTTTCCGTACTACATCAAGTAATTGCCCCAACTAGTCTCTGTTATTTATGACCAGCCTCTTTTTTTTTTTTTAATCTTAAAAGTCACTAGGTTTGGCTATTACTAAATCACTCAGTTTGGGAAATTCATTAATGATTTATGTTCTCTTCTAGTGAGCACACCAAAAATACTCTGGTGGAATGCGTTGCTTCCCATTTGAAACATAAAAAATGCGCCACTTCCTATGGGGCTCGTCTGACATCTTCGAGTGGGAGAATTCTGCTCCAGAGTGTTCCAGGTTGATTACCAACCAACTGTTTTAAAACTTGTTTGCTGCTTTGTTTCATTTTTTGTTTTATATTCTTGAGTCCTATTGGTAAAACCAAAAATGAGCTTTTGAATCATTTAGCCATGTCTTGATGCCATCTACAGGAACCGAGCTTTATCGGGAAAGAACTGTTAAAGCACTGGCACAGGATTTACAGGTCCCCCTGCTGGTGCTTGATAGCGGCGTTCTTGCGCATTATGTAAGATTAAGATAATTTCTGGATATTTCTGTATTTCTGATATCCAAACTAAGTTTTAGTGATCATTATTTTGATCTTGTACCAGGATTTTGGAGATGATGAGTGTGTATCAGATGATAGTGCAGAAGCTGTGGAGGATGGTATTTCAGAGTCAGAAGTTGAGGACGAAAATGACGCAGTCAATGAAGAGGAGTGGACAAGCAGTGTTGAGGCTAAATCAGATTTTAGTGATGGTGATGCAGTTGATGTAGAGGTAACTGCTGAGGCAGCCCTGAAGAAGCTTCTTCCCTTCAGCCTACAAGAATTTGAGAAGGTATGTTTTCTAAAGTATCAGCTGTCTGATACAAGGTATTTTACCACTCACTGTATGTTGCAAATTGGAGGAATGGAATGGAGTGGATTAGGAAACTATTCTGTGAGATGCTAACTTGATCTCATCAACACTAGGTCTTGAATTGGACTAGGTCTTGAATTGGGGATAATATAGTGACTTGGAAAGCAGTGATACAGACAAGAATGTGTGAAGGCAGGAGACATGTGATGATGATTTCAGAATGATGCTTTTGATGTTTTAATATGGTTGGCCATTGGTTTCTGATTCCTTTTGCTGCTATGGACCTTTATGAACTTATGGCTGCTGTCAAATTTTTTCAATTAAAACTTATTGCTTTCTAATTTTTCATAATTAATTTTTATTTTGTGGATTGTGGACAGCCGTGGCAAACTGTAAATATTTCCTAATTTCTGGTTATCAGAATTTTTATTTTTTAATGAAGAGCATGGTAGACTTTCTGATTGTGTATTCATATTATGGCAGAGAGTCTCTGGAGAATGTGACAGTTCCTCTGAGCCCTCAAAGAATGAGGCTGAAGACACTTCTGAGACCCTCAAAAAGCCACTTAATAAAGGTAACTTTTTTCCAACTATCCTTACACTGTGCTTTTATTTATTTTCCATTTTAGAACTATGCTCTGTAACATGTTTTTTCCCTAATTGCCAATGTATTCTTTCACTAGTTTCTGTTTTTCAAATAAGTGCAAACATGTTTCTCTGATAAGCTTTGTTTCCATTCCTTTGTATTTTTTAAGGCAGTCCTTGCAGGTTGTTTGTGGTGGTAATGTTTCTAGTAGTAGTAGTAGCTGCTGCATGATTTTGAGTGAAGATGCTATCATGGCCGTGCTTGGATTATTTTATGTTACGATGGTTGTTGAATTCTGATGGTTTTCATGTTCAATTTGAACAAATTTAAATAGCAATATTTACAGTATTATTGTGTTATTGTTGATTTTAGGCATTTCGCATTGCTGATTTTTTTTTAAAAAAGGAAGTTTGACATTTTTTTATGGTTTTCTCCATTCATCCATTTATCTTTGCTTTGTCATCTTTTATTAGGGGATCAGGTGAAGTACGTGGGGCCATCCATACGCATTGAGGCTGATGATAGGTACTATTTCTTTATCTCCCTTTTGTCGCATTTAAGACATAATAGATCTTTCCTCATTTTAGGCATTAGCAAAATAGAAATTTCAATGTCATAATTAAATATTTTCAAAATGCATACATACAAGGATGCAGATCATTCAATGATCCATTGAAGGACCTGTTACAGATCTAAGAGTTTGACTCGCTGCTTTGCTATACATTATATTTGTTGCTTGTGTATGTGTGCTGTTCTTAACAAATCACATGCTTTCAAAAAGAAAAGAGAACCAAAATAAGGCGAAAAAAAAACTAAAAAACAATAAAGACTGGAAATTGTCCTGACCATGCATACAAAATACAAATTGTTAGATGCAGAAATACAATAACAGTATTCAAAACAAACAAAACCACTTATTTGTGAAAGGCTCAGATTTGAAAATAAGATGGTGGCAATCAAATGATTGGTTTGATACATGACTATTAAGACCACGGGTATCATGGTCAGAGGGTATTCTGGTCCTTTTTTTTAAAAAACAATCATTGTGCTTAACCTCATCAACCACATAAAATTTGACATCACAGGTTTATATTGGGGAAGATACCTATATCTGATGGTCTGAAAAATGCTTATACCACTATCAGTGGCTGGTGGGTCGGTTAGTTGTCCTGTTGTGCAGAACCAAACCACATAGATGTCACTGTTTTTTTTGCTGTTGATAGATGGGGGAAAGTTAGGAGAGGTTGATTGTGGTCCAAAAATTAGAACAAAAGAGCTCTCCCCAATCTCTTTACTTGTCTGCTAAGGATATTCCTTTGAAAACATTTGCACTGAACACCTTGATGAAGTAAAGTAGCTGAAAAAGGCAATGCTTGTTTCAAAAAATTATTGAGCTATACCCAATTCAAATGTGATAATTATTGTGAACGTTGATATAGATGACATTGCACTGTTGACATTTTATTGGAGCTGCTTCTGTCCTTGGTGGCTTCATTTTCTGTCAGGATAGAATTCACCAAGGCATTTCCTTTCATTTTCTGCTTTCTCTTTTGTGAATACTGTACCACACAGAATTATTTTCTTTGGTGGGTGGTATTTCATGTTTCACAGACCTGGGGATATTAGAGGTTCTTACATTTTGACATGTGCTTCTGCTTTTGTGTCCTGGATCTATCAATTCCTACTCTGGTCCATTCTAGAGAGCAAGCGTAGATGTTTTGTTATCTTGTATTAAACAGTTAAGTACTTGCATGTTAAATGCCAGTTCCAACTACTCAGCATGGTTCCTACCTTCAGAAAATTCTCCAACTACCCTGCTAATCATGATAAATTTTCTTTTAAAGGTTAATTGTTTGGGATGGGGACCTAACCCGGTAACTTTTGTCAAGCACTTTAAGTATCCACCGCATCTTCTTTTCCCGAAGCATTTCAAATATTTTACACCAGGGATTCCACGTATTGATATTTAGAGAAAAAATTAAGTTCAGAGGAACTTACAGCAATAAAGACACAATTATCTACATACTTAACAAATTTAAGCAAACATATAGATGCTTAAGGAGGCTTAAAAACATCACTGGTCATGCTGGTAATACTTGCATGCCATTTTTAACGTAAAAAAGAAACTCAAGTAATGTATGTTTGCCTACATATAGAACTTTTAGGCACATGTAGGAAACTGATAATTTCCTTTTAGCAAATTTGCAGCATATAGATGGATGAGACAACACACAAAGTTGTATAGTATCAGCACTTTTGAATTGATTAGCAAAACAGCTTTTGGTCAATATTCATTTACTTAGTTAAGAAACAACTATTGTCCTAGGTAGAGTTAGGTAGAGTGGATGATTCTGGTGGAGTCTTCATTGACCAGCAGTGTGTTCTTGGTACACTATTCTAGATGATCATTTGTTGGCGCTGCCCATCTGGTGGTGCTTGCTAGATTTAGGTCATAAAGTGGCCTGCTGCTGTCTCAATATTTTGCAGCATTGCTTACCCTGTTTCATTCAAGTTCAGATGCCCCACGGAAATGCAGAAGCTTTCAGATGTGTTGATTTATTACATTTGACTGTTTGAAAGTGTAGAAAGAGTGGTGAATAAATAAAAAGTCTTTTGCTTTTCTAAGGCTTTGTCTTCTAACACTGAAATGTCAACTTTATGAGGTAGTGCATGATCTTCAGCATATGTTATGATTTGGCCTTACATGCTATGCTTTGGACTCATGTCAAGTGAAACTTGTGATAAGTTATTCTGACCATAAATCATCTTTGCAATAGCTTTAACCAGATATAAGCTCTTATTTTTCTTAAAACAGCATAAGATCACCTTTAGTCTCATTAGACTTACTCATTTACTTGGACTAACAAAGCTAAGAAAATTTTTGTTATAGGCTTTGGAGGAACATTAATTCAATCGACATTAGAGTGCATGCACTTTCATATTTCCTGCGCTCATGACATTGGCAGGCAGAACTTTTGATCAGAGAGCGTTATGTTTTCAGGCCTTTATCAAGTGGTCAACGTGGGGAAGTATATGAGATGAATGGAGATCAAGTCGCTGTTATTTTAGATATTGGTAAAGATAACAAATCAAATGAAGGAGAGAAAGATGAGAAACTCCAAGAGCAGCCTGCAAAAGCACCAGTTTGTTGGATAGATGGTAATACCTTGCATCGGTAACTACTTAAATCAAAATGAGGTTATAGTTGATTAAGGTCATCAGCTTTATGAAAATTGTATGAGGTGTTCAAGCAGCATTTGGATGTTTGAATTAAAAAGCCCAATCTGGAAATTTAAAACCTGGCTTACCCCTTTAACTATATATGTGGCCTGTGTTTGCATGGGTGTAAATAACCGAACTTTGGCTGATGTACAGCTAAGGATATTGAGCATGATCCTGACACTGAGACAGAAGACTGCTATATTGCGATGGAGGTTCTGTGTGAGGTATTATTGTCTGATATTTTCTTTTGCTGTCCATTGCTACTCGTCTTGATTTTGCTGTTAAGATTAATTTTGGTCTTCCCTAATTTGCAGGTTTTGTGTTCCATGCAACCCATTATTGTCTATTTTGCAGATTCTTCACAGTGGTTGTCTAGGGCGGTTCCCAAATCAAACCACAAGGATTTTGTAAGCAAGGTGCAGGAAATGTTTGACCAATTACCAGGACCTGTTGTTTTGATTTGTGGACAGAACAAAGCTGAAACAGGGTCAAAGGAGAGAGAAAGATTTGTAAGTTTCAAAAGTTTATCAAGTTATATGCACCCATACACATACATACACGTTGGAAGCATTTGATTCCCTTTCAATTGTTTTTCAAGCTGTGGATAACATTCACTCCATTTTCTTCTCATTTGTATCCTTTTCCTTTGAATCTCATATTCAACAGACAATGGTTCTCCCAAATTTGGGTCATCTGGCAAAGCTGGTAAGGCTTGCAAAACTTCTAAAATGTTAAGAATTTGAAAGAAAATCTTAAGATTAGTATCATATTTATCAAAGGCAGCTTTGAGCTTTGCTATTGTTTCTATGTAATTAACCCAAAGTTGATTTTAATTTCCAGCCTCTCTCCTTGACGCATCTCACTGAGGGACTCAAAGGGGCAAAGAGATCCAATGAAAATGACATATACAAGCTCTTCACCAATATTTTGTGCCTCAATCCCCCAAAGGTATGACTGTTGTGTTTATTCTGTATTCTGATATGTTTTAAAAAACGAAAAGACGCATACTGTATTCCAGAGTAACTGCAGTTGTAATACTGTCTTGTTTTTCAAGTTTTTGTTTTACTTTTTCCTTCTTACCTCGCCCCCTCCTCTTTCTTGGGATCCCTTAATGTATGGTTTAGACCTCAATAAGTGTGTATGTGTACGAGTGATCAATGTTCTACACAAACCAAATGTTAAATTTGGAGCCAATTAGTTAACCCACTCAATTTTATGAAAATGTAATGTATGCCGTTTAATGCCTAGAATGGAACAGAAGTGTTTTTTGCGGGTCTGCCTGTGCTTAAGTAAATGTGCTTTCCTTTGAGGGAAATTGTGATGGTAGCATGTTTTTACTGGGTGTCTAGTGAGATCATGACTGAAGCTTACTTTGAGGTTTAGATGGCAGGGTTGGAACATGAAATCCTTCTTGTCAAACTGCACTGGCTTCTGTCCTGATGAGATCTAGCGCTTTACTATATTTCTGATGTGGCTTTATCTCTCTGTTTTTTTTAATCATTTTGATTGTATATTTTTTTGCCTGCTGCTTACAGGAGGAAGATCTTCTTAGAACATTCAATAAACAGGTTGAAGAGGACAGGAAAATTGTTATATCGAGGAGTAATTTAAATGAACTGCACAAGGTAGGGACTCACTGTAAAAAGTTGTTTCACCATGGCAGTGTTATAGTTGCTTTACTTGTTAGATGGAGTGGACTTTTTAAATTCCAAGTTGCACTAGGTAATTTGATACCCATGCTTTTGTGCACCATTTGTCTTTGGAATTTGCTGATATAATTCTAATGCAGGTTCTCGAAGAAAATGAGATGTCATGCATGGACCTATTGCACGTAAACACTGATGGTCTGATTCTAACAAAGCGGGGTAAGAAACTGAAAATAACATATTTTTAGCTTATTTCTGCTTATTATCAAACTGTTGGTTCGGTATCTAACATCACAAAATCTGTATGTTGACTCTGAAGTTTTTAGGGAAAAAAAGTAGCTGCTCAATTTTACAAATCAAAGTTTAAGGAATGAAAGTTTTCTTCACCAGAAAAAAAGTCTAAATATCAATATGATAACCTTTACCTTTGGTTTGTAAAAACGTTTACAAGCCTAACTAGTTTGACAAGTTCAACTTTACAAATGAAGGTTGAACAATTTTTTTCTTCTTCTGATACACCTTTTGGATCTGTAAATTGACATGTCATTTTGTTTTGCAGAGGCTGAAAAGGTTATTGGCTGGGCGAAGAATCATTACTTATCATCTTGCCTGCTCCCATGCATAAAGGGGGACCAGTTGTCTTTGCCTCGTAAAAGGTATACCTACCTCATGCTTGTATGTTAGTCAAAGTTTTGGGATGTTAAAGCTGATACCTATTCTTTTTATGGAAAGCCTTGAGATAGCAATCGTGAGGTTGAAGGAGCAAGAAACCATATCTGAAAAGCCATCACAGAATCTGAAGGCATGTGTAACAATTCGGTCTTCTCAATGGTTTGAGAATGTTGAGAGCTTTACATATTATATGCTCATCGCTAATGAATAGAAATATCAGCAGAATGTGGCCATGGATGAGTATGAAAGCAACTTTGTTTCAGCTGTGGTAGCTCCGGGTGAAATTGGTGTCAAATTCAATGATGTAGGTGCTCTTGAAGATGTGAAGAAGGCTTTGAATGAACTCGTCATTCTTCCTATGAGGAGACCAGAACTTTTCTCTCGGGGAAATTTGTTGCGGGTACTGATTTTACACCTAATATGCACAATCCTTGTTAGCCATTTTTCAGTGTGTGATTTTGTAAAGCCTTTTCCAGCCTTGCAAAGGAATTTTGCTCTTTGGACCTCCTGGAACTGGGAAAACCCTTCTTGCCAAAGCACTTGCTACAGAGGCAGAGGCAAACTTTATCAGTATTACTGGTTCAACTCTTACTTCAAAGGTACATTAAGAAATTGATGCTGTATCCACTTATTTAGGTTTAAGTTCCAAGATGTAGACCTTAGCCGTGTTTCACGTTCTCTTGCCTACAATAATCAAGGTCACAAAATTAGCACTGATATGTATAAGTTTGTAGTTTTGTAGTTTTGTCAGTAACAAATATCTTCTATACAAACGTATTGGGTTCTAAATTCAATCATGATTGATTTTGCTGAGCAGTTTCAGTTTGTGTAGTCATTTGTCGCTCTGTTTCTGCATGTTAATGTTTTCCTGTTTCCTGAGACAGTGGTTCGGAGATGCCGAAAAGCTCACCAAGGCTCTCTTCTCCTTTGCTAGCAAGCTGGCTCCTGTCATTATATTCGTTGATGAGGTTAGTTTCTCCTTTTTCAGTGTGGGCGTGCATGTGTGGGTGTGTGCGTGCCCACACACTTGACAATTGCAGTGAAATAAACTGCTGCATTAGCATGAAGAAACCGACTTTTTACTTCAAAATTTAAATTCATGATATGATACCGTGCAGTTTACAATTTTTACCCTTAGTAAAAGGTAGGATGTGAACAATAGAAAAAATCTATTGTAGGACACAAAAAGTATCCAGAAACAAATCTATCTCGCTTCTTTTTCTTGCTATAAAAATGCCAGGGAAATATGGAAGTTATCTTCACAATCTTCATCCTTATCTTCTCTTCCAGTTCCCAATCTAAACCCTTCAATTCCAATGTTGGTGAGGCTTCAGATGCAGATGAGAATTCTAAATTTGCAATTTTATTCTTTATAATTTAAATGTATGGTTATTGCCTCTTTAAAAAGTTTACAAGAAACAACCTAAAGTCCGAAAACATTTAGGAAATTAAAATGCAATCCAAGATAAAAATAATAAATATGAAAAATGCTAGGAAAACAACAAAATTGGCTCAAACAACAACTTCTATGCCTAATTCTTGAAGATCTAACGGCCCAATAAGCAACACAGTAGTTTTTTATAGGAAAATTGTTTGTAAAATCACTAGGAAAATTTAAGCCTGGATCAATTTTTGGATCTCCTATTATCTTAGTTTTAATGTGCTAACCTAGTCAGACGTGACAAGGCCTTTTCTTGGGAATAGACCTGTCCTTCTAGTCTATAAAAGCATTTGCTAGGCCATTTATATAATAGCTACTCATAAACTTCTCATCTTTATCGAAGTGATGAATCTAGGAATGTCATGTAAAAGAACCACCTCGTTGAAGTATGGGTAGGTTATTCAGGATACATCCATGGTCTTTCAACAGGCTATGAAAGGGGTCATCTTTGAGAACCTGTCCACAACAACAAAAATAAAATCAATGGCTCGTTGCGTAAGGGGTAAACCTAATACAAAATCCATACTAATATGCAACCACGAATGGAGTATCATTGTTCACAATTTTAATGATTGGAAAAAGCAAATTGCATCCTTCTCTATTTTTCTCTTCCTTTTATTGCCTGTAGATGTTTGTGTGATGATGAGGTGAATGGTGTTCTGATAAATAATCTTCTTTTCCCTTTTCGTTTTCTTCATGGATCTACGTTTGTGGTCATTTTGACAATATACAGTGCAAACATGGCTTTCTTTTGACATTCCTAAACACCCCTGGATTCAATTACTCTTACATTGGGAATGCTATTTCATTTACTGGATTTTGCATGTGTAGGTTGATAGTTTGCTTGGTGCTCGTGGTGGTTCTTTCGAGCATGAAGCTACTAGAAGAATGAGAAATGAGTTCATGGCAGCGTGGGATGGAATGAGATCAAAAGATAGCCAGAGAATCCTCATCCTTGGTGCCACAAATCGACCATTTGATCTTGACGATGCTGTAATCCGCCGGTTACCTAGAAGGCAAGTTTGCTATATGAATTTGCTTGTCATTTTGAGTATTGCAGCCTATCTGGTGGTTATAGATATCATATTTTCCATGTATCCATATGTTGTGTGCTTTGCTGGTTTTAGAAGTTATATTTTCCATGTTTCCAGATGTCATGTCTGCTGCTATTTAAAGCAATTATAATGTTTCTATTAAAATTATGCTATATCACTGCCTATAGAATACTCGTGGACCTACCAGATGCTGAAAATCGTATGAAGATTCTCAGAATAATTCTGAGTCGAGAAAATTTAGAACCTGATTTCCAGTTTGACAAACTTGCAAATGCAACCGAGGGATACTCTGGAAGTGATTTGAAGGTAATGCAGTAATGGTTGCTTCGAATGTCAAATTTTGAGTTTCTTGGAAAAAATAGTGCCTTGACCGTGTCAATTTTTTTTTTCAGAACCTATGTATTGCTGCAGCATATAGACCAGTCGAAGAACTTTTAGAAGAAGAAAAGGTGATTGAGTTTAATAATTTTTTTCACGATGTACACTGCTTCCTTTAATACCGGGGCCTGTGCACCCTAGGTGTCTGGTTTTGTTTGAATGCTTATTCTTGGCAGTGTGTTTTGATATTAATTGTGCTCTCTTGCGTTTGGTCATGTCATTTTCATTTTGAAACTAGGGCACCTGTTTGGTTAGCTACAAAAAGTGAATATAAATAGTCTTTTTGTGCAAAACAATTTAATGTTTCTGCCGCGTTTCCCTTTCCCCTGCCTTTTTGAGAACTTATTATCGATGGAAGTTTCCTTCATCAACTACTAATGACTAGCTCAATTTATAAGAAAACAATATAATGCTGGTGTGCAAGAGGTTGTGCCATATGCAACAAAAATAATAAACTGTTCCTTTTAATATAATTAGTTTTAAGTAATGCTCATTGTTTGTTGTATACAGTGTGAAAATTGTAAATTAGCGGAAATATTTCACTGATTTCTATTAAGATTACACGGCAGAAGTTATCCTGATTCCTGAACTTTAGACCCCACCCCAAATGCACTTGCAAAGCACCTCAGAAATACCTTTGGTGTTTGCTACTGTATCACGTGTGCATCCTGTCCCCTTCCACTGAAAACCTCCCCCCAGCTGCAAACTTTGAATTCTTCGTACCTTTTGTGTTGCCTGAAGTCATTTTTACTTCTGATTTGTGGCGAAGTATTTGACTCTACTCCTTTTCCCTCTGGTCACTTTTTCTACAGGGCGGCAAGAATGGTGCAGCTCCTGCATTAAGAACACTTAATTTGAATGATTTCATTCAGTCAAAAGCAAAGGTAACAATTTGGTTAATTGACTGTTCTTAGCAGTTTGATACAAAAAATATAGCCAGGCGGTGAAACCATATACATTCTCCTTCATGCTGAGATTATGGAATTTTTATGTGGATTGATATCTATTACTTGTTTTATAGGTGGGGCCTTCAGTTTCCTTCGATGCAGCTAGTATGAACGAGCTGAGGAAATGGAACGAACAATATGGAGAAGGTGGAAGCAGAAAACAATCACCTTTTGGTTTCTGAAACTACCCCGATCAGGTTTCTACATTAATTTATTCCTGGGGGAAAAGAGTAGGTGAAGAAAAGAAACAAAGTACGCTTTCCCGTTAGTGGAGGATTATCTAAACAGATCCCTAATTTCAACCTTCTGCACATGGTGTGCACTGGGCGAAGGAGGCAGCCTATGATGATATAATGCAATGTAACATGCTTCCCGTTGCCCTAGTTTACAGGCTACTTTCCTGCCATGTATATTTCCAGAAGTACTGACATCACATAAATTTTACATTTATATCCAGCGATTCTCATTATTGTAGTCCGAAGTAGCTGGTTAAGCCAGATGCAAACAGTTGCAATGGGCGTCTTTAAATCTAGTTTCAGTAGTTTCCAACAAATTACTTGTGAAAATGATATGTATATGGCTGTGTCAGTTCTTCAAATCAATGCTTTTAATCTTTTATCGTTACTGCGTAAAATAGTATTAGGCTGTCAGCATTTAATTCATGCAATCATGCTTAACGTTATGGATCCATATTCCCGACATGTAACCTAACCTCCCCTTCCTGTTTTTGTGCTCTTAAACTTAAAGATCACTGTCCTCGGTGTTACTTCTTTGCTTGGGATGCAATTCTTTTCCCCTAACAGATACTGTGACCATTGATCATCTTATTACAGTATCTTTTGTTATGACAAGTGTGAAAACAACATTTATTTTTTATAATAATATTTTCTGAGATTAAGATTGTATAAAAATAAATTTGTTTATAAGACAGTTTCTTTCTTCGGAGAGAACACATCTTCACCTCTATCAAAACAGTAAGTGACACCGGCGTAAAAAACTGTCCTCCGAAAATCTGAATCGTCGGGAGACTTTCGTCAGCCGGAGATTATGTTATAGAAAAAAGGCTGTCAATTTTAATGATATGATGGAAAAAACGAAGTGCATCTCCCTCAATTTTCTCCATTCATTATTGTCCGCACTCCACAGATAGATGAGGATGGGGAGAATGGTGTTTTGATAAATAACCTTTTTCCCTTTTCTTTTTCTTCGTCGTCTGTGGTCATGGTGACAACATAAAGTGCTGCTTTCTCTATCGGAGTTCATCCTCTTATCAATTGCTCTTACATTTCGTTTGCTGGATTCTGTATGTCTGCAGGTTGACAGTTTGCTTGGTGCTGGGTCGTGGTGGTTCTTTAGAGCATGAAGCTGCTAGCAGAAAGCGAAACGCGAAACGAGTTCATGGCAGCATCTTCATGGGATGGATCGAGATCAAAAGATAAGCTAGAGATTAGAGAATCCTCATCCTTGGTTCCACAAAATAGACCATTTGATCTAGATTTTTCTGTAATCCGCCATTTATCCAAAAGACAAGATTGCTTTTTTCTCTTTCGAGTATCATAGGCGTATCTGGTGGTTTTAGACATCAACTGCTCTCCTCCCTCCCTGTGTCCTCTTGTCATTGTCAAGACTCG
>Ga0325402_1003785_pt1 | contig 13804 bp, 9 predicted proteins | sample PopdelMetagenome_22_FD_207212 | JGI IMG/M metagenome (GOLD analysis project Ga0325402, IMG submission 207212) | Populus deltoides microbial communities from Bellville, Georgia, United States - Xylem-PdKOR-R3 | ecosystem: Host-associated > Plants > Phyllosphere > Stem > Wood/Secondary xylem... | reverse complement strand
TGATAAGTTTTGAGACTTAATTGAGCTTGAAATCAATTTAGTTAATCCAATCAAGGTTTTAATTGGACAATTGATAAGTTTTGAGACTTAATTAAGCTTGAAATTAATTTAATTAATCCAATCAGGGGCTTAATTGAAGAAATATCAAAGTTTGGGGTTTAATTGGGGTTCAAATTGCAAAAATTAAAATCCAAGGACTAGCTTGAAAATGGCGCAGAAATGCAAGGATCCAATTACATTTTAACCAGGGGTTTGATTGCAAAATTATAAGAATTACAAGGACCAAATTCGCAGCCTTTAGAACCAGGAAACGGGGTCGTTTTGCAACGACTGTTCATCGTCTCTTTACTCTGTAACGGCTCTGCTATTAAAGGCAGAGACGTTTCATCCATTGGCAGCCAACGCAAACGTTTTCTTTATTGAAGGCGTCGGTAACGGAGAATTTAGGAGGCCAGCCGTTACCGCCACCGAGGCTGCCGCTGGCTCTAAAAGGCTGAGCAAAGGCGACCTCGTGAAGGGGAGGCAAAAAAAAAAAACACCGAGGGAGATAGAGGAAAGAAACCCATAAAACAAAGACCAATACAAGCAATAAACCCAGAAAACCAACATTAATATCACCGTCTTCTCAATCGCCCCCTGCAAACTAGAAAATGGAAGAACCCAAGCAGCAAGCCGTGACCTTCATCATCACCGAAACAAAAGGAAAACAAAAAGGGAAAGGTCATACACAGACGAGAGCAAAATCACTGTGCTGCAAGCCTCCTCACAATCTCCAGAAGCAGAAAAAGGAAGAACCCAAGCAGCAAGCCGTGACCTTCATCATCACCAAAACAAAAGGAAAACAGAAAGGGGAAGGTCATACATAGACGAGAGCAAAATCACTGTGCCGCAAGCCTCCTCGCAATCTCCAGAAGCAGGTAGGCCATTTTCATCTTCTTTTCATTCTTGTTTGAAATTGTGCAATTGTGAAAACTGTGCGAAGGTAATTTAATTACCTTCGCACAGTTGATGCACGCGTGAAATTGTATCATGCGTGCACCTTAATTAACTCAGCCGGGCCACTGGCTTGGGCCAGTGGTCGGGGCCCAGCCCCTTTTGGGCTGAGCTGGGTCTGGCCCAAAAAAAAAAGGGAAATCATGTCTTAGAATTTTTTTTATCAACATACTGGTGTAGAAATAAAAATTTTGCATGTTCTTTTAAAACAAAAATATTTTTGTTTTTTTTATTATTCACTGATATCAGGATCAGGAATAAAAAAATATATTTTTCAGGCTATGAATTTTTACCAACACCAGAGTTGGAATTATTCGTGGTGGAATTTTTAATTGGAATTATTTGTGTTGGAATATTTACCAACGCCAGAGTTGGAATTATTCGTGGTGGAATTTTTAATTGGAATTATTTGTGTTGGAATATTTACCAACGCTAGAGTTGGATTTATTCGTGGTGGAATTTTTAATTGAAATTATTTATGGTAGAATATTTATCGACGCCAGAATTGGAAATATTCGAGATCAAATATTCATTGACGCCAGAGTCAGGAATATTATGATTAAACCATCATTGTTTTTTTTTAAAAAATAAAAATAAAAAAAATACACATGCATGGATTTAAATTTATTTCTTAGGTTTATTCATTGAAATTAGAGTCAATAATATCATACGTTTTTACACACAAATCAACAATTTTTTTTTATTTAGCAATTTAAGATTAAAACAGCAATGCAGCTTATCTCAGGTAGGGTGCGCTAGGGGTGCTAATACCTTCCCTACCCTCAACCAGTCCCGTACCATAGGATCTCTCTTGACCAATTAGGGTTCCTAGTGACCATAATACTAGGTGGCGACTCCTTAAACAAAACCTTTTCCCCTAAAAGAACCAGATGCCAGATATCTGTTCTTTTTCCATAATTCAAGATTATTTTTAAGGCCGCCGCGATGTCGAGTGCGACAACATGCATTCTGCAAGACTTGTGAAAATTGTCAAAGTTGGGATCTATTTCAAAACATCACATGATGCCTTTAAATCCTATTCTTGTCATTGAGATCTTTAACTGTTGGGGTATAGATTTCATGGGTCCATTTCCTCCATCATTTGGTTTCTTGTACATATTAGTTGCAGTAGATTATGTTTCAAAATGGATAGAGGCAATTCCAAGTCGAAACAATGATCACAAAATAGTGATAAAGTTTTTGAAAGAAAATATTTTGAGTCGGTTTGGAATCTCTCGAGCCATGATAAGTCATTTGAGTCTTTATGAAGAAATATGGAATCACACACAAAGTTGCCACCCTTTATCACCCTCAGACAAGTGGACAAGTAGAGCTTGCTAATAGGGAGATCAAACATATCTTGGAGAAAACAGTGAACCCTAATAGAAAAGACTGGTCTTTAAGATTTAATGATGCACTTTGGGTTTATCGAACTGCTTATAAAACATCATTAGGTATGTCACCTTATAGACTAGTCTATGGAAAACCTTGTCACTTACCTGTGGAACTTGAACATAAAGCTTATTGAGCTATTAAAACTTTCAATTCTAACCTTGATGATGCTAGTTAGCTGCAAAAATTACAAATAAATGAGCTTGAGGAAATAAGAAATGATGCATATGAAAATTCAAGAATTCATAAAGCAAGAATCAAAGAGTTTTATGACAAGAAAATACTGAGAAAAACATTCAATGTTGGTCAAAAAGTCTTGCTTTATAATTCTCGACTCCATTTATTTCCTGAAAAATTAAGATCAAGATGGAGCGGTCCTTTTATTGTGAAACATATGTATCCATATGGGGCTTATGATATTGAGAATCTAAAGAATGACAATGTTTTCAAGGTAAATGAGCATCGTTTGAAAGTTTACTTTGACAATTTCTTAGTTGAAAACGACTCTATTGAATTGAGTGATCCTGTATATAAAGATTGATTCTTTTTCTCACATTGTTTTTGTGTTTCTTTTTGGTGTGACTTTTGTTTTGCTAGTCTCTCTCACCTCGGTCAAATGGCAGATAACGGTACTCCATGACTCTTAAGTCGGTTCTTTTAGTTTCCTATAATAACTGATATATGTGTCTATATTTGTGCAATTCTTTGCTCTTTCTCCTTTCTTTGCATCTCTTCTCCAATTCTCATTTGAAAATAGACACCACTCTTGAAAAATTAAAAAAGTATTTTCCCGCTTTGCTTCTAAATGCGATTGTAAAAATTTACCGTGCTAGGTATGCAAGATTGAGGTTGTTAATGAATCATGGAATTCCTGAAGATAATCGCTGGCTAATTGAAGTAAAGGTCCGATTATCAGGTGAGTCCTTCAATTCTTTCATTTCATACATGCCTCGAACAGGTAAAAGCACTTTTGCAAAGAAACATCGTGCAAAACTACTGAAAGCCTGTCACCGATGTGCCATATGGACTTGTAATGCACAATGCCATTTTTTAGAAATGATATCTGTAAGCCGTGAATATAAAATACAATTCATTAAGGATGGGCTGAGTAAGGGGTATTTAGATAATCTTCTATTGACTCTTGAGACGCATCCTAGTAGAGATTTGCATCATGCAATTCATGATTTATAGCCCCAATTCCATAAAGAACATGCTCGACATAGTCTTGGGAAGCCTATCTCCGACCCATAGAGGGCGTTTAAGCCGTTCTTGGATGTAAAACCAAGGGAAGATGTGATCCACAATCACAACTACCTGTACATACACATACTTTTTCAAAATAAATAAATAAATAAATAAATAGAGAGAGAGAGAGAGAGTGAGACTCCAGCTGGCCTATTTATAGGTCGTATGATTGTATTTTCAATTTCTCATCTATAAAATCTTCTCTTCCTTCCCTTCATTTCTACTCAACCCATACATTCAACAGATATAGAAGTGTGTAGAAATGGCAGGTTTCTCAAGTCATCACATAAAAAATATTTGTGTTTTCGGTGAATCCAATCCTGAGAAGAAAATAGAGTTTTTAGAATCAACAAATCATTTTGGTCAGGTACTATCTGAGAGAAAGATTCATTTAGTGTATGGGGGAGGCAGTCTTGGGTTAATGGGGGGGTTTGGGGGGTGTGTCAATAGCTGCATTTTTAGGAGGTAGTCAAGTTTTGGGGGTCGTCCCTAAAGCTTTAGCAAAGGGGGATATCATTGGAAAAATAATTGGAGAGGAACTACAGGTCTCCACAATGTCTGATCGAATGAATATAATGTTTAACCATGCTGATGCCTTCGTTACCTTACCAATAGGTTTGGGCACATTGGAAGAGGTCTTTTATATTTCCTCTTGGGCCCAACTACACTTTCACCATAAACCCATAGGTCTGTTAAATGTTAATGGTTTTTATGATAATTTGTTATCTTTTCTTGATCATGCTGTGGAATAGAAATTTCTAACATCTTCGGCAAGACAAATCATAATCTCTGCTGCTACTGTTGAACAATTGATTGACCAACTACAATCTTTCATCCCTATAATTGATCCCTCCATGAATTGCATAAATTGGTCAACTAAGGAGAGCCATAAAAAGTTTAGATTGGATTTGAGCCTTCGTTTGTGAAACCTTGTGTCTTTTGGTTTTGTTAATAACATATTATTTTGTTTTGTTATTTCTTATATTTGTTTAAGTGTGTTTCATGTTTGTCAGTGTTCGTTGTTTCAGGTGATGTCTTCTATACTCTATCTTTCTACCATAGGACATTGAGGACAATGTCTTGTTCTGGTTGGAGGGAGAGGGTAGTAGTTGACATTAAAAAAAAAACTAACTTATTAACTGTTTTTGCTTATTAAAACCATTTGACAAAACTGTTATTAGGATGACAAAGTAAGGAGGAATTTTATTGACTCTTGAGACTCATCTTAGTAAATATTCTTATTAAGGTCTATCAGAATACTTCTTGAAATATTCAGGTTTACGAATTCTCGCATTGTTATCACTTGATTCTGCTCATATACTCATTTAACAAGTATTCTTAAACCTTCATTTTCACACACACACTTTAATATATGATTGTGGGTTGCACATTGGATTATTACATTATTTATGTTCTTTTGTTAAAGGTAACAACTAAGGGAAAATGATAGTATATAATTTACAAAAGAAAAAAAAATTTAAAAATTAATGATAATAAAAACGTAGATAAGTTTGGTTTTGTAGCCTCCCTAACCTAAGCAATTTAGCCCGAAGGGGTGTTTTAACACCTAATACCCTAAAGTCAACTGATTTGGGAGCTATTGGCCCAACGCTTGTTACATGGGTCAAGGAGAAAAGCTTAAGGGAATCAAACATTGCACTATCTACGTATCAGTATCTGCAACCCGAGCTACTACCTCGTAGGGATGTCTCAACACCTAATGCCCTAAGACCAACTGGTCTGGGAGTCATTAGCTGAAAGCTCATTACATGGCTTAAAGATGCATTGTGTTTTAAGTTATATGTATATATATTAAAAAAAGAAAAAGAAAAAAAAAGATAATAATCTCAACCCAAGGGAGTTAACCTTAAACATTAGAACAAAAAATTTGTTTTCTTCCAAGAAAAGCCCCATAACTATGTGTTGATATATTGAGCACAAAAGGAAGGTTTATTAATATCTTGTTTAAGAAGTATGAAGTAGATATATAAATTTAATGAGAGTTTGTTTACTTAGATAGATTAATGGAAGTTGAATGATGAATGCCTTGCTTTGTAGAACTTGCAAATAACTCCTTAACAAAAACATGTTTTATAATAACAAGTCTGATACTATAAGATACTTTTGATTTATGGTAAATGTTCATCTTAAATGCAGGCCTATCACATAAATCAAAGGATTGATTCATGAGTTTAACTACTGAAATTGAGAAGACAAAGAGAGGGTTAAGTTTAGAAAAGATATGCTGGTTCAGTCCAAACCGAACACTATTCAGTCATTGGGTCATATCTGAAGCTGTAGATCTTGGATTTCAATTTGGTTTATATGGCTAGAAAGCTAAGACATAGGCTTAAAACATTCATGGGAGTGAAAGACTCAATTCTGCTGTTTGGAAGTCCAAATCTTAGCAACAATGGAGAAGTTGGAATCTGTCCTGCGACCCAGACACTATTCAGTATTAAGCCCATATCTTGATTTCTAGAAGTCAAAATACACTGATTCTTTTTTATTGGAAGTTGAGACAATTTCTTAGAACTTTCATGGACAATCTGTTCAAATTCTGATGTTAGCAATGATATTTTGTTCAGACAAGAAGATAAGGATTGTCACCAAGTCAAGATGTGGCCACCCACTTAACAATTAGTCATCAAATCAATAGTTCCAAATTTTGGCCTATAAAAGAAGGCATTTGCCATGTATTTAGGCATCTTGGTTTTCAGATCAAGATCATGTTCTTGCTCTCTCTCTTTATATTTTTGTAATGCTTAAGTTTTGTTTATATTAATCTCTTGTTTATGCTTTTCATTTCCTTTCCTTTACTTAGTTAACTTATATCTTATTTATGTTCTTATCTTGTTTATTTATGTTTCTCTTCTTCATTATGTTTAGCTAAGTTTATTATGTCAAGGTGAAAAGGTTACACTAATGGTGTAAGAATAAGTATAGTATAAACTCTACATAGACTTTAATGTTTGATACTAACATGTTTTGTATTTGTTATCTTAGTCACTCTTAATACTTTGCTTGTTAAATGGTTAATCTAGATTTATGTTGTATAACCTTGGTACAACAAATACTTGGCACTTTCATAGCCCAAATTGTATAGTATAACCGACACCTGTGCTATGAAAGGAACTTAATTTGTTGTTAACATAAGTTATAATCATGAATACCTGACAACATTTACAAGTATTAGCATTATTCGAATAAGATAATTAATGTAATCATGTTAACAATTTATAATCCGATTGGAACCTCCTTTGTGTGTGGTTTCCAGTTGAGTAATAAGAGTTTATACTATACTTGTTTGAAATACCATTAGTGGATTGTCTAACCTTGACAATTGTTTTTATCATTGTTTAATCCTTATATCAATATCACATCTCAAAGCTCTCTTCAACTTATTATTATTATTATTATTATATAGTTAACCTCCCTGTGGTTAGACCCCGGTCTTGCCGATTTATTTATTACTTCGACACTCCTACACTTGTGAGAAGACATCAATCATTTGATCGTGTTATTAGTCCACCTATCGTTCATCCCACCGTCATCTTTGACTGTTAGCCTATCCTCACCAGGAAGGTCAAAATTTAATGGCTCATAATCTTCCACAACATGATCTGGTAGATGGTCAACAATGACGCTTCCTTTTACAACCTTCATTGTCATATAAACAATGTCATATTTTACGAACAACACTTGCCATCTTGCTATTCAGCTTGACAAGTAAGGTTTTTTATATAATACTTGAGCCTTTTTACGCCCCAAACCAAAGCACAATATAGCCTTTCGATGACGGTATACTGGGATTCATAATAATTAAACTTCTTGCTCAAGTAGTAGATAACTTGCTCTTTCCTTCTTGACTCATCGTGCTGGCCTAACACACATCCCATGGTCATTTTTTTCACCATCAAATATAGGAACATAGGTCTTTCTAGTATAGGAGGCACTATCAATGGCGGATTTTACAAATACCTTTTGATCTTGTCAAAGGCTTCTTAGCAATCACTATCTCATAACCCGACATTTTTCTTTCTAAGTAAACAAAAAATCAGCTCGCGTGTTATTGTGAGCTGAGATATGAACTGGGCTATGTAGTTCAAACGCCCAAGAAAACTTCTTATTTCTTTCTCTATATTTGGCACCAACATATCCTGGATTTCCTTTACTTTGTTCAGATTAACTTCTATTCTTTAACTACTTACTACAAAACCCAATAGTTTTTCGATCCTTACCCTGAATGAGCATTTTAAGGGATTCAGTCTTAATTAAAATTTTTGTAGCCTTTCAAATAATTTTCTCAGTACTTGCTCATGATCTTTTTTTTCTTTGATTTGACAAGTATATCATCTACATAGAATTCCACTTCTTGGTGCATCATGTTGTGGAACAAAGTGACCATTGCTCTTTAATACATGGCAGTGACATTCCTCAATCCGAATGGAATCACTTTATAAGCAAAAGGTTTCCCTAGACATGACAAATGTAGTTTTCTCCTTATCTTCCTATGTCATTCTAATCTGATTATATCCTGAGAACCCATCCATGAATGAGTATGTGACACTCTTCGCAACATTATTGACTAAGACATCTATGTGGGTTCAGGCTTGTCTTGTTCAAGTCTCTGTAATCCATACACACCCTGATCCTGCAGTCTTTCTTGGAAACTATAACTACATTAGCCACCAATTAAGGATAATGGACCACATTCAGGAATCATGCATCCCACTGTTTCTATATTTTTTCCTTCACCCTAAGTAGTATATCTGAGCGCATTCATCTAGTCTTCTGTTTAGCCGGCTTACTTCTTTCCATTAAAGAAATCCTGTGTGCCACTATTTCAGTGATCCTCATAGTATCATAAAACTACTAAGCTGAGCTTCTCATTAGATGCTTATAATATGAGGGACTTAAAGGTGTTGGTGAACAACATCACCATTTCTGTTTCTATTAGCAGAGGTTGGACATGTATTGCCTTATCTTGTCATCTCTGCGTATATGCTCTCATGCTCTCATGGATTCTTGGTTTCCCTTCTTCATGGCTATCAGACTAGTCCTGTCAGTAATAGTTTCCAAATTGAATTTATACTACTTTAAGAAGACGTCTGCCAGATCCTTCCATTTATTAATCTTGGTACTATTTAGTCTTATATACCAACTCAAGGCAGATTATAAGCCTGAAATAAATAGATTAGCATTTTTTCATCGTGGATAACTTCATCCATCTTGTTGCAGTATGATCAGAGATAAGTGTTTAGGCATTCTCGTTTGGTATACTTGACGAAGTCCGACACTCTAAACTCCTTTGACACCATAATATTTGGAACCAAACAACCTTCAACTACTAATATAGGGTCAGTCAGATCATTTCCTTCAATTGCTCTCAATCTCCCTTAAAGAGCAATCCATTTATCATGGTCCATGAGACAAGTAGATCTTTCATTAGAGGGTCCTTCAGCTGTCAAATCCACAGTAACCGGAGTTTGAGCTGGTTGGACAGGGGCAATATGGATAAAATGTTACCAGGTCGTTCAATCTACCCTTAACTTATAAGGTGCATGAGGGACATGAGCTGTTGGTGTCTCCATAGAAGGCTGTGCAGATGTTCCTTTTCTACTCTTGAAACTTAATGCTTGTTCAATCAAATTTGTGAGTCTAGCCACTTAACCTTTGATGCTCTCAATTTCCCACTTAACCTTTGATGCTCTTAATTTTCTTTTGATAACAAGCCTCTATTTGGGTCTTTTCATTGTTTTCCATCCTTTCTCTCAGTTAGATGTAGTAGACCTTTTAGTGGGAGACCTGTGTTTCAACCTATGAACATGCATTCTAAATGTATGAGCATGCATTCAATATGATGAGCTTGCCCTTCAAGGGGTGACACAGTCATAACTCTTATATGATGAACAAAAATTTTGATTATTGCGTAAACTCTACAACAAAAATTTTCTGAGTGATGACCATTGTGTCATCCATAAGTTTTGAATCTAAGATGCTTCATGAATGACTTACCTTGATGCAAAACATGTGTAAGGAGGAGCATACACTAGAAGGTTATGTTATAATTCTTTTATGTGAGACAAAGGGTAAGTTTACACTATTTGGTCTCTAAAAGGGTCTCAGATCTTCCTAGTGATGGTTTTTGTAAAGATAATATAGGGATATTGTGAGGAATGGTTAAGACATGTATGCCCACCATTACCGAGCAGACACTCAGATATGAGTTAAGTGTTTAACATATCTGAACTCTAACCAATAGTCATAGATTAGATCGATAATCCCCTACCTAATCTAGAAGTTTATGTGTGCTTTTCAAAATTAAATCAGGTGATGTATGAGGCATTAGTCCATATCTAATATACAAAAGCATGTGTCATATATACAAAACAATGCATGTTGATAATAAAAAAAAATGATAGAAAAAAGAAGTAAAATTTAAAGCATAAAAAAGAAAAAAAAGGTACATATTAACAAAAAAACAAACACAATAATCAGACAAACAAACAAAATGTAATCCACGGGTTCCAAGTGGAGTCGTTATTCTGTCGCATGTGTGCGGCGTCGTGACGATCATCTACCTGGATCAGGATCGTCAGGAATGATATGGTTGGAAGAGACAAGAAATTCTTGTTCTTCATCAGTAGAAAAAAAGGAATGAGGGTCGCTACCTAGTATTTTGGTCACTAGAAACCCAATTGGTCTCATAGTCTGGGTAAGGGGACTGATTGCGTAAACGGAAGGTATTAGAAGCCTAATACGTCTTACCTAAGGTAAGCTGTATTATTTATTTATCTAATGTAAACTAATGTAATGTTATGTTTTCTTGGTCTATCTAGGGTTTAAAAAAAGTCTTTTTCAGTGAGGAGATCCTTATTTTATCAGGTTAAAAATCTAACAATTCTAATGCTAATATAAAAAATAAAATAAACTATCTTTTTATTTAATATCAAGAATATGTTTTGCGTATATGTTCATAATTTCACATATTAAAAAAATAAAATAAAATTTTTTTTGGTAATTTTGAAATGTAGGCCAAAATCCTTTAGAATTTTACAAACTTGTTGTAAAATCCATGCAATATTTTTTTAATACATGTCAAAGAATTTTAGATTTTTTTTTAAAAAAAATGCTTAAATAAATATAGGATTTTTAACCATATAAAAATAAATTATTTTTTTAGTTTTTGTTTGGTAAAAATCTATTTTTCTTTGAAATAAAACTACCAAAAAAGGCTTAAAGTGTTTTTTTTTTCCCAGACACACCATTAAAAAAAAAAAAACCCTTTACAAAAATCATGGCAAACCAATCAAGGCATTGAACCCTTTGACCCAATTTGTTTTACCAGGTTGAGCCAAAATTTTGGTTTGATCATAAACCAAACTAAAAATCTTGGTTTGACTTGAAAAAAATCTAAAAACAAAACCAAAAAAAAAAAAAAAAACAGATTAAACACCAAAAAATACAAACTAAAAAAAACTTAAACAAAACAGATCAAACACCCAAAAAAGATGAAGAACACCAAGAACATTGAAACGAACCCAGCAACATGGAACCGAAAACATACCGGATTTAGTCAAAACGAAGGCATATACATGTTGAAAATCATGCAAAGATCAATAATTTAGCATCCATTCACTTTGATTATCTCTTAAACATTATAATTTTGTCAGAAAAAGGTTCTAAACTAAAACCCTAGGATTAAAAACCATTAAAATCATGTTATTGATACAAATAAATACTAGATTATTGGTTAATCATGCATAAGGAAAGGTTATGTGCAAAGAAACTGATCAAAGGTGATCTAAACCTAGTGGTTAAGACAATGTTCTTCCTAAGAACACGAAGAACATTGCCTAAAAACCCAAAAATAATCTCAGCCAAGGTAGCCACTGCCGAACCCATAAATGAATATTTTTGGCTTTTAAAACATGCTCTTTTTATTCCAACAAGTTACAATATCATACACAAATATGTTTGAACAAAAAACTAACAAAAAAAAACATCAAAGCATTAAAATCAAGTATGAGGTACCATATCAAAAAAAAAAAAAAACTATCAACTTAAAACAACCTATATGTCCATGTAATATGGATTCAAAATTTGTTTTTTAAACTCATTTTGTGCATGAACAAACCTAACAAACTCAGGGTAAACACCCTTGCTTTAACTTGTATGACTTAAGTTAAACAAAAACAAAAACAACATTGTATATTAAAAATAAACTTAAACAACTTTAATATATAAAAAACAAATAAAAAAACTTCAAAATAACTTCATTAAATAAAAATCACATCAACAAAGAGGTGAATGCAACATCATTTGTTAAACATTCCAAACTTCAATTCTATGCTGGTAAATATTAATATAAAACAAAAACAAATAAAAAAACACGTCACAAGGGCATGCTTTTGGATTAGATGGTATACCTAGAATAATTACTCTCTCTCTTTTCTTTCATTTGAAAAGTTGTCTCTCACAGACTTACCACGCTTAAGAAACTTGAGATAACTTTGTGCTAGCCTACTAAACCTTCACACTTAGTTCCCTTGTTAATATCCCCCCCCCCCTTCGTCTCATTCCCCTATCTTCTTGATTTTGAAAGGGGTATTTATAGGGTTTTAGGAGATCATGAATCCAGTTTTGACCTTTTGATCACGAGAAAAGTGTTGTAAACCCTTAATAAGAACCAATTGAGGAGCCTTTATGTGTAAACACACAAAAAGCAAATCGATTTTTACATGGTAATTGCACTGTCGATACCACATAAAATTGGTAGAGGGAATGCGCACCTTTCATTTGGATCTAAACTTGCTTAATTTAGAGGTCTGTAACTCTACATTCATTTCTCAATTTTTAAAACACAGGTCAGTCAACTGAACAACGTGTCTCACCTTCTCTTCATTAAATCTGAATGACACGTCGTTCATAATTTTTAATTTGGTATTGACAAATTTTAATCGAGTCTATGTTCTTCCAGTTGCTTTTAATCATACATATAACTGCCTCAAAACTTTTATTTTCATGCAATTTCACCACTGTCAAACCTAATTGCCAACCCCAAAGTTAACCACTATTTTTAATTTAATCTTTGGTTTTGAATTTGTGCTTTTCGATCCTCAATTGACTAATAAACATGCAATTTCTTAATTTAATACCTGATTTGGTTAATTTCAGCCCCTACAATCACGTGCCTTTTTTAGTTTGGTCCTTTATTTTGGATTTCTTCAATCAAATCTCTAATTGCCAATCAAACTTCAATATTTATACAATTAAGTCATGATTTGACCAAATTAACTCTTAAAAATTACAATTCAATACCCAACTTTATTTTCTTCCAATTAAAGTCTAAATTGACTTTAAAAATCAATTTTTCTTGTAATTAAACCTTTAATAAATTCAATTAAACCTTGAAAAATTTCAATTGAATCATTTAACATCCAATTTTAAATTTTCTTCCTCAAATTGAATTTTTCTTTGCCGATAATACCTTCATCAATAAAAAATATACCGTCAAATTTTCTAATCTTATATATTTTAATATTCATCAACCAACCTTCAGCAATTTCCTAGATATTTTGATATATTCTGCTTACTAATATATTTTTGTAATTTTCTTCAGGCTCCAAAATAAATAACACTAACGTGCAAAGATAAAATTAAAAATGAAAAATCAATTGAAAAAAAAACAAAAAACCAACTTTAATCAACTCGCCAACCCATTACAAGAATAATAAGATAAGAATAATCTTATTAAAATCAAATCACAACAAATCTCAAAATATAATTATCAATCAATCCAATATTAAAAAATAAAATTAAAAAAATCAAATAAATAAATAAATAAATAAATTAAAACCAAGTTATCACGTAAAAAACATTATGAAATTCAGGATATAATAAAATCCATTTCTCATTTAGTATTTTGTTAATTAATCAAAAGAAGGCAGTTTCATTTTAAAAAATCTAGCTGCGCTTTCTATGAATTAACATTCATAAACAGTAAATTAAGTTATAATTTAAGGTCAGAGACTAAATTGTTATTATATCGCTAAAAACACAGGACTAAATTATTATTTTACACCATGTAAAACCAACACCACTTTAGCTCTAGCATCTTCAGTCCTAACAGCAGAGCACCACCCAAAATTTCCTGGAATCTGCCAAAATA
>Ga0325402_1003784_pt1 | contig 13806 bp, 11 predicted proteins | sample PopdelMetagenome_22_FD_207212 | JGI IMG/M metagenome (GOLD analysis project Ga0325402, IMG submission 207212) | Populus deltoides microbial communities from Bellville, Georgia, United States - Xylem-PdKOR-R3 | ecosystem: Host-associated > Plants > Phyllosphere > Stem > Wood/Secondary xylem... | reverse complement strand
TTGAATTATGGACTTTACTTGGTAGATTTAATTTTTTTTAATGATATAATTAAAAAATATATAAAAAATAATTTGAATTAAGAGGGTAAGATAAATACGTTTGTTTGTATTAAGAGTGTAAGATGTAGATTTCTTTTTTCCTAATTTTTTGAGTATGAATCTTGGCATGGATTCTAAAGAATTTTTTAAAAATATATTAAATGGATGTAGACGTGTTCAGTGGAAAGAAAACTTAATCTTAATTGAGTAATTAAGTATAAATTAATATAATAATATACCATGAAATTAAAGAAGAAGAAGAAGAAGAGGAAGAGAAGGGCTGTTTTTACACAGGGTGCATGTTTACCATCCTCTGCATAATTATAACCAACTGGCAGCTAGTACAGTGAAGGACTCTTGTCTGAACCCAGAAAGGAAAAGAAAGCACGCTTGGTTGACAAAGAGGCCAATCAATTCATCTACTTTCACTTTTCCTGATTGGAAGAAGGCTTTCTTTTTCAATGTTTTCGATTCATCTGCTTTCACATTTCAGTTGGCTAAGCCAATTTTTTCAAAATTATACTAAATTGGTGAATTCTTCAAGAAAATAAAATTGAATTGCATTACCAAATACGTAAATATTATGTGAATTATTTAAGTGGTTAAAAAAAATAATTTCAGGGGAAGAACACATGATGGAAGATTCCTTATTTAGTAACAGAGAGTATCAGCTATTCTTTGCAAATTCTATCAACTATGAAATGTATCAACAACTCTCATGCAATAGCTGCAACTATCCTCTTCACTTTGTCTGGTGTTGCATAAGATAGGGCATCACACCCCCGCTTTACACCTAACTAAACTGCTCATTGTGGCTTTCTTTGATGTTAGTGAGGCGTGATGGTGGGAACAACACCGCTGGTAAGATCACTTCCCAGAAGACTTGAACTCCCGCATGGATCTCGGCTTGAGTAAAATGAAGACGATGATGCTGACTTGCCAGAATATGTGGGAGTGGATTTGCCAGAATATGTGGGAGTGGATTCTGTATAGATGGCATCAGTTTCTGGCATCATTTTGAGTATGGTTTCCAGTTCCCTGACCACATCCTGCATTGACGGCCGCTTGTCTTGCTGGTCATGGCAACAGTCGAGTGCCAAAACCACAAATCTCTCCACACATTCAGATGGATAAGCACCCATTCTGTTGTCTATGATAGAGAACATAATGCCTGACTGATAAGCCATGTTTACCTGAAACCAAAGTACATATATCAGGATTAGCACCGGTATATATCTCAATTCCCATTTTCCCGCCTTTTTGCTGTTAAATCATAAGCGAGAAGTTATTCAATCAAAATATGCTGTAATTGAAACTTTCACGGATCGCTGGATAAAGTTGTGACTGCTATGTTAATGAGAAGAGAGCCCAAGACCCCCGAAAGATGAGTCCATTTAAGTACCTCACGAACAATGTTTTTGCCATGTGATATTGGCTGCATGCCAGTCAGGAGCTCCAAAAACACAATCCCGAGGCTATAGACATCACTCTTGTCCGTCAACTTATGGGTCAAAAAATATTCTGGATCAAGGTATCCCTGCATGTACAATGGCAATCAAGAGAGTTATTCAAATGAAGTAGATGAATGATGCTTCGTAGCATCCAATGATGGTAGACGAGTTGCATCCAAGGATTTGCTGGCGATTCTTATGATTCAGTTTCTATCTATCCAAAGGTATGAAACAAGTTACAAAGCTTAAATTTCTGGGCCATCGAGACATGACAAGTTTCTTGAACCGGATAGTTAGATATAGGGATAACAAATTATATTTGTTACTAGAAGTTATCAGCCCACAAACATGCTAACCTGAACGTTCAGTAAAGGTATCTTCAGGGTATACCACAAAGGTTTTTGGAATCTGTTAGTTATTACTTTAGCAATTTCTTCACTTTATTTATAAGTAGTCCTCTTGGCATATAGATAAGAGAACAAGATGGAAATTTTGCAAGTGAAACACCAGGATCAGAACAAGATGGAAATTTTGCAAGTGAAACATCAATAATAGCTTGCACATTCACTATGTCATCATGCATACTCTTTCCCTTATTCCCTAAGTTTTTCTGAGAAAGTGAGCATAATATGGAGTCAAACTTACTGGAGTTCCCCTTACTACTGTTGATACATGATTAGGAAGATTCCCTTCATCATCCAGCACAGGAGCAAGAAGTGAGAGTCCAAAGTCAGCAACTTTAGCATTAAGTATAGAGTCCAGGAGTATGTTAGTGGCCTTGATATCCCGGTGGAATACTGGAGGCTGTGCTTCGGTATGGAGGTAAAGAATTCCCTTAGCTGAACCCAACGCAATGCTTAACCTTGTACCAAATTTCAAAGTTCCCTTACCCTTATCTGCATAACACAGTGAACATCAACTTTGTTGAGCATTCAAGATGTCAATTCTTAAACCGATGACTAACAGATAGTGTATTGAGAAGATCCTAAAACATTGAGTAAAAAACGAATGATACTGGAAACTATTTTATGTGCTACATGTACGATTGCCTGAGTTGACAGTCCATTTGTGAAATATGATGATCCATTATTAGTCCTTCGTAACAGGTTAACAACACGAGTTGCTCAGCTATGAACCTATTACTCAAAATCAGCAATTTGAGATACATGATTATATGATCTAAAAGTTTGTAAAACTATTGTAAACATTCTGTATAGAATATTATGGAGACATGAAATAGATTAAAGAGCTATAACATTAGAAGATTTTCCATACCAGAAAGCCAGTCCCGCAAGGTACCATTTGGCATGAACTCGTACACAAGCATCTGTTCATGAACCACAAACAACCAGGTGAATTTTTACAGTTTTGATGCTAAAAGAAAATCAAATCCCTTCACTTCCTTGAGCAAGGATTAGCACTATCAATTTCTAGAAGATGGTAGAGTCAACTCTCAGTTTATTTGCAATAGCAAGGCATGAGTCAGAAAAGCAAGCACATCTAATTGCTAGACTATGACCATAAGCCATCTAAAGTATCGCATCTCTATCCTGATTTTTAAAGTCTGATTTACTATGCCAAAGGAAAGACATCTTGTAAGTATTACTCAGGAAGAATGAAATGGAATAAGCCATAAGGTCCTTTCCAAGAACCTTGGATGCTTTCTTCTAAGAAAAAAAGTAAAAATAAGAATGAAATAAAACTTTTCTGCTTGGATATATATTTGCATGGCTGAACAACCATAAAAGTCTAGTTCTTAGAACAGAACAACAAATAAGACTTTCTGTTTGATCTTTGAAGAAAAAAGGTCACAAAAACACTTGCAAAGTTGCAAACCAGAATGATCTAAAATGAGATTTAATGTCAGCACCATAATAATTACCTGCTCCTCTTCATCACAATATCCAACCAGTGAAACTAGATTTCTGTGATGCAACCTCGACAACAATTTAATCTCAGTCAAAAATTCTTTTTGGCCTTGTAATGATCCTTCTTCAGAACGCTTTATGGCCACAATTGAGTTATCAGAAAGAATGCCTCTATAAACCTTTCCATAACCTCCTCGACCAACTTGAGTTGAGCTGTTGAAGTTGTCAGTAGCCAGGGCCATTTCCTTAAAAGTGAAGCCTTTCACACCATCAATTTTCATGGATGCCTTGGATGCTGCAAACCAAAAAAAAAAATTCTCATGACACCTTTTCCAGGGATAGCCAGACATACAAACTATTAAATGAATCAATCACATTAAGAAACTTACATAAATGTCTTCTTGACAGCTTTCTAAGGTTTCTAGCATATCTTCCTGCAATAAGAAATGTGAGAACTGAAGATATTGCAATGGCACAGGCAATAGCACCTAATATAATGGCTACCAAAACTCCTTTGCTGATACTCTTTCCTTTTCGGTCGAAGTGCACTGTTGGCAAAAGAAAAGTACATAATTATATGGCCACTCATTAGGAAACAAACATATTAATCAGAGGCAAACTAATGTAATAATCAAACAAAGGCATAAATTTCAGTGCCAATAGGAAATCTAGACCATATTGCCCAAGGCATGTAGCCTTACTGGCTGTCCACATCAAAGAGTTCACAGATTTGCTAGGCATTGCATATGAGAGAAGAATATGCACTACCAATGGATGGGAACCATAGTTGGTGATAAAGCAGCAGTGGGACTTTTTACTTCATAAATTTTACAATTTTGAATACAAATGTGTCAAACTTAGATAAGTTAGCTTTAAATCGGCATACTTCCCTATTTTGGAGAGGCACGAACAATTTTCATGCAACTGCATTAAAATCAACTAGATAATTTGAACAAATGGAATTATCAACAAAGAAACAATTTTACCTTGTAAAAAATGGTAAAGTTTCTGACATGTCATGACATGTTACTTCAAATATAACTAAAAAGTTTAAGGCTTACGACATGCTCTAATTTACTTATAAAAAAGACGTGCATATTTTGCAAAGAAACTACTATGAAAAGAAGCCAATTATTTCCAGTACTTGTATTTGAGGAAAGAAATAAATCAAGATGCCTCACTTGTTTCTCAAATACGTACTAATTCTTGGTGCACAAACAATACAAATACCCAAGTTTGGTAGACAATCAGAGCGCATAATCCAATTCAGCATCATTTGAAGAAGAATAAAAAAAGATAACAAAGTCTAAAAAGAAGTAGAAACTTCGAATACATACTCCCTGCATAAGGTCCCACTAGAGTGAAGTTGAGAAGTTCATACGGTCCAAAGAAACCGTCACCAGGAAACTGCCATGATGTGAATATACCTCTTATTCGCCGAACCTCGGATACATTAAATGTGTTGGAGTGCATATTATTAGCTGGAGGAAAAAGATTTAAATGCATCCTTAGACGAGGGCCTTCTTCCCAGAAATAGGAATCGATTGCGAGTTGATAAGGGTTCAGGTTAAGAGAACTAGTCACATATAACTCAAATGGAAGAACATATGGATCAAAATAAGAGAAACTGGGGCTTTTAAGTCTATATCCAACTTTTAGAGGGGAGGCACAAAAGCATGGTAGAGGTGAAGCTGGGACATATTCAAAGAAATTATCTATTGGGCATGCTTGAACAGGACATGTCATCGTAGATTTCCTTGACCTCTCAGCATTCCTATCTCCTCCAGCTTCAGAGCCACAGAACTGGGTTATGTTGGCTATGTTTGCACTTTTACAAATAGGATTGCCTCCAAGCCTAAACAAAAACTGCTAAAATGATCAGAATATGACTGATGGAAATAATTTTTTCTTTTCAAAATAGTATTTCTCAACGCCATCATCATGTTGGTATTTTTGAGTTACTTCTGAAGATAAGAATAATCAAATCAAAGAATATAAATCAACATCTCTTAGTAACTTTCACCATCTCCAAATCCTGACAGCTAGTACCATTGGAAAACCAACCTGCAGGCTCCAATTCTGGACCCTGGATTTTGTATATGAAGCCTTCTATACAAAACCTGAGTGCATGGAGAGGAATGTTTCATTGTTGGTTTTGCAGATCTTAAACAAAATCTGGAAACATCAAATAGTAGGGTGGACATTGGAAGATGCATGTCCATCTAATAGACAAATTTTAATACATCCATATATTTGACAAACTCAAGTGATTCTCTTATTATTTCTTCCGATGGTCTATAAGGTTACGACATATTTTTAATTGGCACACTTAACTGTATCAGATAAGCAAGTGTATGAAACAGACCATTAAAAAGAAGGGCACACACTACTTCACAAAAATACCACCTTAAGGTGACATTATCTGGTGGATTCAATGCCCCTGAAATGGTCGAGAGTGAATTGTTCCTAAGATCACTGCATTTGAGAAGTGAACAGGACAATTAGTTAGTATTATTCCAATACTATAAAGTTTGCATTGAGTCTTGTATACTGAAGTTCATGCTGAAAATTAATGATTTTAATTGCATTTCTTCTTTCAATTCTTACATTGTAAGTCCTGCGCTTTTAGTGAAGGTCATGTTCTGCCAGATGTCAGTTGGCACAGAACCATTCAACAGATTATTTTCAAGTGACCTGCAGTATACAATCATTTAGAATATTATATTTTGTGTGCATAGGCTTCGCAAATGAGAGCGTCTAACTTGAACCATTAATCTTTTCAAGAATAAAAATAAGTAGAATAAGTAGATAGAATCTCACAGTCTCTGAAGAAAAGGAAGATTTGAAAAACTTCCAGGTATAGATCCACTAAGATGGTTCTCTGACAAATCACTGCAGTTGACAAGAATTTTCAAACACAAAAATACCTTCATCACAAACTAGTTGAGTCATCCATTGGTAGCGAAGTATAATAACTTCCAATCTTCCACTTATAACATGGTTTTACAAACATAGAATATTACAAATGCAAATCTATACAACCTACAATTTGCTAATTTTCTTTCCCCTTTTCAACATGGTTTTACTTACATAGTTCTCATAGAATCAGAAAGTTTGGAAGGTACAGATCCACTAAGGTTGTTCTCACTCAGATCCCTGCAAGCCAAATTAGATAATGCAAGTACCATAAGTGCATGTAATGGAAAAATAGATATGGAAGTCAAATAAAATGGAATTGATAGAATGAGAATACTACCAAATGTAGAAACTACTTACAAATAGTATAGGTTTGGTATGCTGCTAAGATCAGGTATAGCACCATGCAAGCTACAATTTCTGAGACTTCTACCTTGTCAAAGAGGATTACAAATTAAAAAAACAGTAACATCAGCACTTTTTTTGTGTATATTTATGCAACACAAGTTTGTCATTTGATTCATGTTTATATAAACACAAAAGCAAAGCCCTTAAGCATCCCAATCACAAGAGTAAAACATGAGTTCATGAATATGAAAAATTAGTTATTTTTTAAATTAGAAAACCTGCACAATCAGTATTCATGTCAGAGAATTCATATAGCAAGCACTAAGAGTGTGAAGATTCCTCCTCTGAATGTGAAACAGCTATGGAGGCTGGCATGGTTTTTTAAGACTTACAGTTTTGCTAATCTGGAAAGGTTGCCATAAGTAGCTGGAATTCCCGACCCGTTAAAGTTGTTGTTGTCGAGTTGACTGTAGGGAGGAAAATAAAGGAACGGTGAACAAAATTTACTCAAAGCAACACTCACAGGGACTCAAACAAACACACAAAAACACAAACATGCTGCAGCTTTAATGAATTTTTACTAGGATCAAGGCCACCACTATTAAGAAAATCTAATCAGATGCATATACATGAAATATAAATATCACATTATAAGAGAAATGATTAAATGTGATATCATCCCAGGTAACATTCTAGACAATGTGAAAGGAGCACCTACATTATCTGCATCTCTGGCAACTTTGATAGTTCTGGTGGAAGATATCCAGATAAGTTATTATTATCCAAAAGCCTGCAGAGATTGTTTCACATGTTCTCAATCAAGGGAAACATTGCATATGGATCACAAAAATATGTAGACAGTGGAACAAAAAGGGAAACCAATGCAATATTAACTCACAAGTGAAAGAGAGTTGATAGTTTGTAAAGCTCAGGTGGAATTTGACCACTGATTGAGTTGTTATTCAAGTGGCTGCAAGTATCACATGTAAGACAATTACATATGCAAATAGAAGCTAACCTCTTCACAACTCAAATAAGGATTTAGCTTGAAGTTACACTTACAGGTGTCTAACACTGCTCATGTTAGCAAATGATTTTGGTAGTGGTCCTGAAATGTTGTTCTGATCTACTTGAAGTCTATCTAGTTTTGATAAATAGCCTAACTCATCAGGTAAAGAGCCTGATAATTTGTTTCCATTCAAGAGCCTGCATTGATAATACATCACAAGAGGTTAAATTAATTCCAAGCATGCTACTGGTGCAGATTCGTTTTTAAGATATCCGTTTCTATAAACAGTAACTGTGAGATTTGCTGACACCCTAGCTTTAATAGTATTGACTTCATTAAATTTTTGCATCACCGGTTTCAGAAAATAACACCACCAGTTGGATAGTATTTTATCCTTTTTTCAGAAAGGATAAAAGAAATAACAAACTTGCTTGAAACATCCTCTATATTTAGGTACGAAAATTCTTTGAAGCTTCAGGACGAAAGACAGCTCAGATAGAAATTTAAGACACTTCTTGAATTTATAATTAATCAGTTCCTAAGGATAACCATGACAAGAAGCAGAAGGAAAACAAACCACATACAAAGTGAAATAACATGAAACCAACTTACAGGAGTTTCAAAGATGAAAGACTTCCTATCTCTCTTGGTATGCTGCCAGTCAATTCATTCCACATAAAATCCCTTTTAATATCACAACAGAAGAAAAGGGGTCTTAGAATCACCAGATGAGGATTAGCAAGGCATGTTCAGATTCTCGAAGTAAATTCCCCAGAAATATGGTTAATATATATTGCAACTCACAATATTTTCAGATGAGAAAGCTGGCCAAGCTCAGGTGCTAAAGATCCAGAAAGATTCATATTCATAAGCTGACTGCACCAAATCTAACAAACAGTAAGTATTCATATCCAAAGTTTTGATTGTATTACTCATTATATTCTGCAAAACAAAGAAATTCATGACTTTGTTCATCAAAACCAGAAGGAATAGAAATAATTAACAGCAAAAAGAAAATGCATAGAACATACAGCTCTTGAACATGAAAGTAACCATCAGTCCCAGTTGAGTCAGAACAAAAAACACCAGTCCAATTGAAGGCACATGGATCTCCCTTGTTCCAATTACTGAGATGCTTCATAGGATCAATCAAACTGTTCTTGACTGCTAGCAATGCATTAGCTGCAAAAATGCACAATATTGAGAACATGAGACTAGAGCAGTAGTCAACCAGCTCTCCCTATCGTTACCAAAAAATTGTGAATCACAATGACACATTCAAAGAGGAAGTGTAATTGTTTGCAAGAAATTTATTTGCCTTATTTTTATTTTCTAATTGTTTGCTTATTCTCCAACTAGTTAAACATAATTTTAATTAACAGTTCAAAGCACAACGCATTTCTACCCTTCTAAAAACCTCAAAGAATACATATGATTGGACCCATTTTGTCTACGTAATCATTATATATCTATTCAAGTAAAAGTCAAGTTGAGGGGGGGAATTAAATTCACCTTCTGAGGGACTTGAAACTTGAGCAACCGTGAGTAGCACCAAGTAACAATATGACAGCACAAAAACACATTCACAAGTTCTCAGCTGCAACATCTTCGTGCCCTACGTAAGCACCAAACAAGCTAAAATAACTAAAAATTGCAAATTCATTTCCAGTTATCCCTTCAAATTACAAAGATAAATAGACAACAAGATACAATCTTTTCACCCAGATAAGCATCCCAGGGAAAGAGAAAAGGAAAGTCCAAAAAGATTCAAGCCAAGTTTGCAGATTTGACGTCCCCAAATATCCAGCTTACCAAACAAGGAAAATAGTCAAACCCCATAACTTAGTAGCTAATAACGAACCAAGTTCCCAGCCAGGAGTAAAAGTCTAAAAACATTCAAAATTCTCACTGGCAAAAGAGAAGGAAGAAGAAAGGAAGACCAAAAAGGGAGCTTACTGGAAAACAAGTCAAGTATGAATGGCCTCTAGTGGGATTGCTGTTGACATTCAAATTATAAGATAAGCTTTGAATCCTTAGAAGCACAGAATCAAAAGTTGTAGAATTCTGCAACGCAGCAAGCAAAGCTTGATGGGGTGGAAAAATATACCAAAAGTCTTGTTGATGGGTAAGAATGATAATAAACGGAACCTAGTTTGGGCAATAGAAAACGATATATGTGTGAGATGGCATTGTCATCATGGTTGGTTCATCCATTTTAGCAGGCAAGAGAGAAGACAGTGACAACATGCAACCTTGACACGGTTTGTATTAGTGAACATGTCTTGTAAATATCCGTTGCACGTTTTATTGCTTTAATTTATTAATAAAAATTTATTTATTTTTAATATTTATCAAATATTTCATTAATAAAAATAATATTTAATTAATAAATTTAGCGTAAAAATAAAGTTTTAGGACAAAAAAAACTTTGCAATAGAAATTATAAAGTTATTATAATTATGAGATTCTTATTGCATTAAAACATTGTTTCTAAATGTTCTCAATCAATGCGCTATTAAGACTGAATATTAATTAGAACCGTTGAAACTAATACATATTATATTTTTTTCTTTATGAAATGAAACAATTGTTTTTATAAGTTAAAGTATAAGGGATACTTAGGCCCCATTTATTTGCTGGAAAGTAATTTTTTTTAAAAGTAAATTCTGGAAAAGTAAATTATTCTCTGATGTTTGGTAGTGTAATGAAAAATAAGTTGGAAAATATTTTCCAGTATTTGGTTATGTCATGAAAAATGAGTTGGAAAATAACTTATTTATGTTTTATTTTTTCAAGTTTATTAAAATAATGAGGAACAAATCTTACGAATTAAAAAGTTGAATGAGAATGAAATTAAAAAAAATATAATTTCATAAATTATTTCAAATAAAATAAATAATAATCAAAATAATAGAGATCAAATCTAACAAAAAAATTGAAAGATGAAGAAATTAAAATAATAATAATTACCATTTCATAAATTATTTCAAATAAAATAAGTAACAGTTAAAAAAATAAGGACCAAATTTGATTGATTACAATTTTCAATTAAAAAATGATAAGGGAAAAGCAAATAACAATTATAAAAATGAGAACCAAAGTTAATATAAAAATCAAATTCTAAAGGATGAAATTGAAAAAAAAAATATATATATATATATATATAGCAATCAAAAGTTTGAGGACCAAATTCGATATAATCAGCAAATAATATGACATTTCTAAAATTTTCACAACTTCCAGAAAGTGTTTTCCGCTCAAAATAGAAGAAAAACATTTTTCTGAAAACCAAGCTAAATTTTTATTTGACTGGAAAGTGTTTTCTATTAACCAGCTTTCATAATGACAAACAAACACGAGAAAGTTTGGAAAGTGGTTTTCAGAAAACTACTTTTCATCAAACAAATAAGATTTTAAAATTAATATGTAAATGCTTATTAAATAATATGTACATTAAACTAACTTGTAAATAAATTTTATATGAAAAAATTATCTGTATTTATAAATAAACTCACATAACTATTACACATCATCGTACTAATAAAAAGTAAAACGATAGACCCATTGATTATAATACATAATTGAATTGAGTATAAAAAGTAACAATACCCATTTATTTATTTATTTATTTATTGTAATAAAACATGGTGGGCTCTATCCATTTGCATGGTTTCATCTCTGATGGCGACAGCCGTGGACTTTTTATGCGCAGCAGCCTCTAGGGCTGACATAATGGAGAACGAGAAACACTTGACTCGCAAGCAACCCTTCCTTGAACAAGAGAAAGGCCTCAACGAACAGGGGCTGGTTCTGCAGTCTTCGTTTTATTTTCTTGATGTGCTCGATCTATGCTTTTGTTTCCTTGCATTTCTTCTTCTGTTAGTCACTGCTACTGCTGAGTGCAAGACGGTAAGCAGTAAATATTCATCTTTATTAAAGACTTATTTTATCGTTAATTTCACGTAAAAAAATAAAAATAAATTTTTTTGATGTCATAAGATTTTTTTTTAAAAAAATAAAAATAAAAATTTTAGAATCTAAAAACTTAGACATTGACTTTTTAATTATTGAAGGTGATCAAAAACATTATCTAGAAAATAACATTTCATCCGCTTTTCTTTAAAAAAAAGTTATGAAAAGGACGACATCGTCATCCTAAACCTTGAATAAAAAATAAAATAAAATAATTAATTAAATATGCAAACCTACCCTTCCAAACCTAAGCCAGCATGAGCTTTTTCATGCATGGCTAAACACGCAAGCGTAATTTGGCAGGCTCAATAGTGCATGATCCTTTTTCTTTTTTCTTTTTTTTTGCTTCTCATTAATATCTAAATTTAATTAATATATTCTCTCTTATTTTTAAATTTTTTAAAACTTTTTCAAATAACAATTAATCTTTTAGAGATGTTTTTCTAATGTAATGACCAAAGACAATTTATTATTTTGTCTTCAAATATTTTTGTCTTATATTTTATATAAGTAAAATGTCTTTTTATCATTTATAAAAATAAAAATCATTTGTTTTTAGAAACTAAAATTAACCTTTAAGATAAAATAAAAAAAATATCTGGGGTAAAATATCTAGCAAACAGTTGTTCTTTGCCGTTGCCAAAATAGTCAATGTAAAAATAGTCAACCTACTTCTATGTGAAATCGTGAATGTGATAATATTCCAATCATGGCTCACAAGGATATCCCTCAGCCACACCTTTCGCTTGCTTCTGAAAATTCATTACTTTTAATCAATAAATGTCGTTTTCTGTCTTTTACACACACACACATACATACATACATACATACATATATATATATATATATATATATATATATAGAGAGAGAGAGAGAGAGAGAGAGAGAGAGAGAGGGAGGGAGGGGGGGAGGGAGAGCTTCAACCATGCATAACTTTTAGTTTTAGTTAAAACAGAGAAAGCTAAAACGACTGTTCACTCTTTTGTTTTTTATATCACTCAATATTAGAGTCGTGTAATTATAAAATTGTTTTTGCCCCAAAAAAAAAAAATTTGTTACGTATGCAATTGGGGGCTTCTCCATCCTTTCATTTTCTTTGAAACAGTGGCAGCCCTCATTTTCTTTGTTTTTTATATCACTCAATATTGCGTATGCAATTGGGGGCTTCTCAATTGTTACGTATGCAATTGGCCTAGGCCGCTAACTTGGGTTTTATATTTTTTGAATCTTTTTAAAAGGTAGATTACATGTTGTTCGTCATTTATATTTTTTTATAAAAAAAGTCAATCAACATGTCACGTGTATGCTCAAATTTTGCCCACCACAATGCTACTTGAGGACCTATTTTTGCTAAAATATCTCATTTTATAACCTATTTTATCAACAAAAAAAAAACCTCATAACTACCCTCACAACACTTAATTAGAAATCAATTTATCAATCTAAGAAACCTAAAAAAGAACCCCAAAACATGAAATCAATTAGAGGTAGATTTTCTTCCTTGATTTTGATCTATTATTTTAGTTAATATTGAGGTTTAAAATAACCACCTTTCAACTACTTTCATCAAATGAAACGTGTGGATACCAATATCAATTAATTTAGTGGTCGGAATATTAAAAAACAACGATTTCTCTTTTTGCTGGAATTTAGCGAAACTTTCTCTATTTCAAAAACAAAGAACTAAAAGAAGAAGAAGAAGAAGTTGTGTACCAAAATTGAATTTAGAAAAACATAAGGAACCGAAAAGGTCTAATTATAGAAATTGAAGAGCTAAAGTGTACTTTTATGCCAACTTTAAACACACCACTTATTTTCAGCACCTTTTCTAAGTTGGTCCTCCGTCTTTCAATTCTTTTCTTGGCTAACAAATTTGAAGCAATGGGGTAATAATTTTGCAATTAAAGGACACAACCAAAGGAAAAAAAAAAGTTAAGGAAGCAAAGTGAGAAAAATAAAAAAACACTGCTCCAGTATTATAAGTTTGTGTACAGTATTTTGCACCGTTCTAGAACACCCTTCCGTTTTAGTTTATGTTGTTATTATAATAAAGAGAAGCAAAAAAAAAAGGAAAGGAAAGGAAAGGAAAGCTTTCAATACTGTAATCGGGTTTTGAATAAGTCATTTGAGGCAAAGCCCAATTGATCATAAAAGCCCGCAAGAAACAAAATCTTTTACCAAGGCAAGTCCAATCCAGTATTGA
>Ga0325402_1003780_pt1 | contig 13812 bp, 5 predicted proteins | sample PopdelMetagenome_22_FD_207212 | JGI IMG/M metagenome (GOLD analysis project Ga0325402, IMG submission 207212) | Populus deltoides microbial communities from Bellville, Georgia, United States - Xylem-PdKOR-R3 | ecosystem: Host-associated > Plants > Phyllosphere > Stem > Wood/Secondary xylem... | reverse complement strand
GACTCGAGAAAAATATATTTTTGAATTTTCCTTTTTCTTAATTTTTTTGGATTTTTATAAATAATAATAGAAATAAAATAACATTTGAGAAAATCTTGGTGGATCCAAAATTGGGTTACAACATAAAGGATGAAACCTAAGGAGGGACAATGAGAGAGTTCTTATAGTCTTGTATATAAAATATTTTTTTATAGTATGATATGTTTAATATGAATAGATGAATGGGAATCTATATGTGTTGTTATGAAAATGTTGAAATGATAATGATAAAATCTAATTATGGAATAATGACTTCATGAAATGGTTATGAATGAGGCAACCGTGTGAAACTTAAATTGTGATGCGGTTTTTTTGGAGAAAAAAATGATAAATTTGTAATTAAAATTTTGTAAAAAAAAGACTATGTCGAAATCTTTTTAATATTCAATAAAGTATATAAATAACTGTTTTTATTATTAAAAAATATAGCCATATATGATAAATGTTTATGTTATAATTGCATTCTAAATTATGAGATGTTGCATACAACATCTTTTAATTTTTGTAGGTAAACGCAAATTCTAACGAGAGTAAAAAAAAAAGAGGAGAAGGAAAAAAAAAAGATAGTTTAAGACCTCTTGTTGCTCTTTCTATGGTGACAAGATGCTTCTAATGCCACCGTGAAATCCTGTATTTAGACATTGGGTGGCTATTAACGCGCCGCCTAAACATAACAAGCACCTCCCACTTGTCTTTTTAAGTCCTTGGATTATTTTGTTTTCTAAATATGATTCTTCAAGCTTTAATTGTTTGAGATCAATATAAATATATTTATTTTAATTTGCAAAATGGGGCATCAAACATCATAATTTTTTCCCGACAATATAAGATCCTTATATATTTAGGGGGAAAAACCATCAATTTATTTTAAATTTGAAAGTGTAAAACAAGAATAAAAAAATTAACGATACTTATTTTAAATGGGAGTAAATGCTTACAAAGAGATGATTGAGACTTGTTAAGATATTATTTTATATTGGGGTAGCTTCCATTTTTTTCAATGTTGGAGAAAAGATTGTTTGATTATTAAAATAATTCGTGCTTTTTATACTAGGTTTCACATATAATTTTGTTTTAAATCTTATTTTTGTACAGGTTAAAATATTATACTTTTTATTTATTTATTTTATATAAAAAAATCAATCTCATATTGTTTTAACCAAACAATTTTTTAAAAAAAAAAATTTGTGTTTTTTTAAAATTGCATTTAAAATTGATTTTCTTTAAAAAAAAATCACATTAAAAGAAGCAAGCACAATGGATTGTGGTGTGTTCGAGATTTGAAATTGTGAGATTTTTTTTACTCATTTAATTAAGTATTGAAAAAATCCAGTAGACATTATTCTAAAAGAAATACATTGCATTTCTTCTTTAATTTTTTTACTAGGCTAGGATCATAGGATTTGACCCATGCCCACACATTTTTTTCCACAAAATACATTGACATAGGAGTGCAAAATCTCAAGTTCTATGGTACATTGACATAGGTACCACATTTTCTAGCGATCCAGTTCCATTCTGTCCTATTTATCTCGAAGCCGGAGGATTTTCCAAGGCACCTCCAGGAAGGGCAGCGTGTACCATGATTTTTCAAGCCTTTCAATCTGCTTTTTTTTTAAAAAAAAAAAACTTCAAACAAAACAACCCACTAATTTTGCATGGCCCTCATGCGTTTCTACTTCTCTTTTAAGCAACATGAGAGGTTGAATCTCCCTGAGCATGTAATGCATATTTGAGATTATACTAGTGGCTGCAGTTTAAATATATTTTGTGATTTTTTTTTATTTTTTAAAAATTATTTTTAATATTAGCATATTAAAATAATTTAAAAAATATTAATTTTAAATAAATAAAATTTTATTTTTTATTTTAAATAAAAATAAAAAAACACTGGGTAATAATCAGTCTCGCAATTCAGTCACTGATGTTTCCAAGAAAACGAGGCTCAATACGTGTGATTCGAGCATTTTGATGACGCAAGAAGATCTGGAGTGGGTAGGTGGGCAGAGTCGTTTGTTTGTGTGAAAGTGTAGCTGAATCTGACAAGTGTCGGATATGGTCATTTTTTTTGGTCGGGACGCTCGTGTCTTGCCAACACCTAGTGCTTTATCATTAATGAACCCGAATAACCTCAGCAAACATGGAATTAAAAATACATTCAAAGAAGAAGTTTGCCGGACCAAAACCTCGTTTCTTTTTTACATCAAGAGGTTAAAACTAAGATTTTTACGAGGATTGGATTTAAAAATTTACCAAAACACAATATTTTAATTTGTTGTATATTTAACAGATCTGAATGCGGTTTTAAAAAATTAAATTTAAAAAAACAAGTAAATTTTAAAGAACAACGTAGTCAGCTCTCGTCCTAGTTTTTTCATGCAGTGGATATCTAACAAATAGGTAATCTTATTTTATTTTTATTTTATCAATTTAACAAAAAATGGATTTAAGCTTAAAATACAAATCTTATTCAATAACTATAAAATCATAACATTTTGTTTAAACTTTAAATTTATATTTCGTAAAGAGGAAATAAATTGATGAATTTTTTTTTTTATGTTGTACAAAAATTGAATGATGATAAGTTTTTTTATTTGAAGTTTGGTTGGATTTCCTTACGAAAACATGTTTTCTTTTTACATTTCAAAAATATTTTAAAAAAATTAATTTTTTTTACAACAAATTAATATTTTTTAATGTTTTTGTATTATTTTGATATCATGATATAAGATATAATTTTTTAAAAAAAATTAGCTAAATATATTTTTTAAAAAAAATAACTGTTATGTAATAATATAATAACTAGCATATTAGCCCGTGCTCTACAGCGAATCAATAATAATAATTTTTAAATATTAAAAATGCTTGAGTTTGGTTAAAAGCATGTAATATATTTGCACCATTACCATCTTCAAATAAAATATTTTCTATAATAGTATAATAAATAGCGCATAACAAAGCAACGACCAGTATACCATCAACTAATTTCTTTCCCTTGAATTTTTTTTCCTTTTAAGATATTTCTAATTTTATTTTTTTTATTTTTTTATTTTTTCTTTTCTTTTGTTTAATTTTCTTTTTATATTGTAAAGAGGAAATAAAATTATGGGACATACTTTAAATTATACAAAAGTTAGGTGATAATAATTGTTATTTCATTTGAGGCTGGGTTGAATTTTCTTATTAAAACATGTTTGTTTTTGTATTTCAAAAATACTTTTCAACAAATCTGATTTTTTTTTATTTTTTTCTTTACTTGAAATTAATATTATTTTGATATTTTTGTATTGTTTTGATGTGATGATATAAAAATAAATTTTAAAAAATAAAAAAAATATTATCTCGATCTATTTTAAAAAATAACTGTTATGTTGGGTCTGCCTAGGCAACCAGACCCAACACTATTGGGTTTGACTTGGAAGCACTACGAAATTTTATGAATACAAACAAAATCACGATAAAAAAAATCCGTCTGTATTTTGGGGTGATATTTACCAATTGAATTGATTCCTTCACCAAATCCGTCAGTATTTACTGACAGAAATATTCATTTGGTAAATATCAAGGGAATCCCAGTCGGAATAAAAGAAATTTTTAAAAAACCAAAGAGCACGATGATGTATAATTTTTTTGTGAACGATTTTACTGACGAAATTATAATTGGATTCAAACAGGGAAAGCCGTATAGTGACGTGTCACTTATACTGACAGAATTGTTGATGGATGGACAAATAGAAATATTCTGTCGGTAAATCCATCAGTAATAGTTAATATATGAACTAGTCATCGACTCCCCCACATCACCCCATCCTTCCTTGACTTTTCCCAGTCATAACAATAATTTTATTGCGTCAATCGAATTGAAACAGGAAAAGCCGTACATTGATGTGTCACTTATACTGATAGAATTGCCGATGGAAAATTTGAATATGTCTTTTGGCTTTCGGATGCTTTTGCGTCGTTTTCTTTCTCTCGGTTTCCATCGGTGGTTGGGTTACTATCGGCGTGGCCTTGACGGTTGCATTGGCTGCTGTTATTGATTAAAAAATTATTTGTTTTTGTGTTTTAAAAATATTTTTTTAAAAAGATAAATGTTTTATTTTCTTTAAATTAATATTTTTATTGTTTTTATATTATTTTAATGTACTGATATTAAAAATAATTTTTTTAAAAAATAAAACAATATAATTTTAATGTATTTCCTAAAAAAATTACTTTAAAAATCAATCACCATCGCACTTTCAAATATCATCTCACCTATCATCTCACCCTACCTAAATTTATTGGATTTGTGTTTTTTTTTTACTGTTTTTGGTAGCTGAATCGTATCGTTGGTGACAGCTATGCGAATTAGTGCCCCTAAACCGCAGTGGACGATCGACAAAAAAACGTAGTCAGGTACTCCATCAAGTAAAACAAAATATTTTTGAAGAGCAAAAATAAATATACTCACGTAAGGTAAAAAAAAAACAAAAAAATCCTTGCAATACTCGTATAAAGCTTTTAATGTTTTCTTCCCCTCAAAACATATTAAAGGCGGGTGAATGGAACAAAACGGTGCCTTCTGTGGATTGGAAAGAAACTTTTTTTTTCTATCTAGAACTTATTTGTTTGCTAGAAAATAATTTTTTTAAAAAAATAAATTTTAGGGAAAATAAATTTTGAGAAAATATTTTTTAATATTTGATAGTGTAATGAAAAATAAATTAGAAAACACTTTCCAGTATTTGGTTATGTTATGAAAAATAAGTTGGAAAATAACTTATTGATATTTTATTTTTTTCAAGTTTATTAAAATAATGAGGAATAAATCTTACAAATTAAAACGTTGAATGAGAATGAAATTGAAAAAAAATATAATTTCATAAATTATCTCAGATAAAATAAATAATAATAAAGATCAAATAAAAAATAAAAAAATTAAAAGATGAAGAAATTAAAATAATAATAATTAACATTTTATAAATTATTTCAAATAAAATAAGTAACAATCAAAAGAATGAGGACCAAATTTGATAGATAAAAAATTTCAATAAAAAAATGATAAGGAAAAGGCAAATAGCAATTATAAAAATAAGAACCAAAGTTAATATAAAAATTAAATTTTAAGAGATAAAATTAAAAAATAAATATTCAAAATAAAATATATATAACAATCAAAAGTTTGAGGATAAAATTTGATATAATCAGCAAATAATGACATTTCTAAATTTTTCGCAACTTCCAGAAAGTGTTTTCCGTCCAAATTTTTCTTTGACTAGAAAGTGTTTTCCGTTAACTAACTTTTCTAATGGCAAACAAACACATAAAAGTTTGGAAAGTGATTTTCCAGAAACCACTTTCCGGAAAACAAACACAGCCAAAAGGAAAAATACTTTCCTGAAAAACCAAGTCAAATTTTTCTTTGACCGGAAAGTATTTTTTATTGACCAGAAAGTGTTTTTCTTTGATCAGAAAGTGTTTTCCATTACTATTTTTTCTAATAATAAACAAACACAAAAAAATTTAAAAACTAATTTTCTAAAAACTACTTTATAAAAAACAAACATGTACCTGTATATTCACTTCTTTCACGTACCCTTACTTTAATGTTTCTATATTGTCTTCGGGTGCCTTTTCTTTGACTTTATTTTCTCACGTGGGCCGCTGGATCTATCCATTTGACTTTATCTTTCCCGTGGCACAAGAAAGAATCTGACTTCAAGGAGATTAGCCATGTCAGAATCCGTCGTTGGATTGTTTATTTAGGTAATGTTTGGAAAAAGGATTAGCCTTTTTCATCAAGTGTCGAACAAAATAATAATAAGAAATATACTACAAAGGAAGGGGTTTTAATGGTATTTTTACTGTAGCATTAAAGACATTTCATGGCGCACTACAGCAGTGAAATAACTATTTTATCCTTAAAACATATAACATTTGTTTTGCCTATGAGAGTGATAGGGTCCTTTTATTTTTAAATGAACAGAAAAAAATACTACAATGCCTTTTTAAGACAAAAAAAAAGCTAATATTATTTTGTCCTGTAGGGTTATTTTTTACTTTTCAAGTTTTTTTTTTGTTTGTTTGTTAAATTGTTGAGGGTATTATGGTATTTTCATACAATTTAAAATTGATTTATTTAATTTAATCCATCAACATTTGATTTATTTAAAATTAATTTTTATTTTTTTAATATAAAGTTATTTTATTTTTATTTTGTTATCAAATAAAATTTAAGAAAGGTAATAAAGTCTACCTTCCATAAGAAGGTTTACAATATATATATATATATATTATGCTAAGATCGAGAAGGATGTTTGTGGCCCTGGTGCCGATTCATAAGACTGGCGCTGATTTCTCAAAAGTCAAAGGAAGACAAACTGGGAGGAGGAAAAAAAATGTTTAACACATAATATTTATTGATGATATTTATAATATATTTTTAAAATAAAGTATTATTTAACACATAATATTTATTAATTTATTGTATTTGAAATGTAGATATCATAAATATTAATGATATTAAAAATAATTATGACGATGAAGTTTCAAATGAGCATACTGATGATTTATTAAGTGTTGACAAGATTAACTCAATTCTATCTATATTTGATCCAAATTTTGCTTCTATGAATACAAAAAAACTTAATGTGTTTATTTAATAAAAATTAATGTGTTGTTAATTTAAAATTTATGTTGTTGGATGTTTTGTTTTAAATATTTTAGAATTTATATGGTTGAATGTTTTGTTTTAAATATTTTAAAATTTATATTTAATTTGTATTTTGGATATTGAATTAAATTTATGATGTTAAATTTATCAAGATTGTGATTTTAGTCAAATAGACGCATACTTCCCTTATCCTGCTTTCCTTCTCCTCGGTTCAAATGGACACAAACTTTCTAATCTCACTTGAGAAATTACTGCTTTTATTTTTTTCTAATTAACCATTCCTTTTTGTAGTTAATTTTAAGCCATGGATGGTTACATCCCACACCCCCTGCACAAGACTCGGCCACATGAAGTGTATCGATTTCGAAACAAGGGCGAACATTGTGGAAATTCCTTTCCACGTTAAAACTACTTTTGATTTGGAAATCTGATGCTATAGTTTCTGGTATCAAAATAGTAAAATATAGAATGAAAATTATTAGTTATTATCCTGCAATAATAATAAAAAAAGATAGAAAATATATAAAGATAATATATTTCATATGCTTTCTATTTCGAAAACAGGCTTATTTTATATCTTTATTTTTATTTTTTAATCCAAACACGTTTTTGTTTATTTCATATATATATATATATATAAATATAATTTCTATCCTTAAATACTAACCATGCACAAAGATTTTCCAATTAAATACTTCATGTGGCTGGCCGGCTGTCTCCATCTCACCAACCTAGCTAGCCATGCATCTCCGGCGACTTCAATCCAGAACTTCCCGAGCACTTTCTATGACTAACGCGATGATGATAATTATGAGAAATGAGAATATAACAGTGTAAACGCAATATAATTCTTTTAATCATATTTGTTTTTACATTTTAAAAATATTTTTAAAAAAATTTTAAGTGAAAAGTATTTTAAAAAGTTATGTAGAAATTAAATTGTTGAAGCAAGAAGATTGAGGCTTGGAGAAGGTGGTGCAGAAACACTCAGTAACTGCTTTTCTCATATGAGAAAGGAAATCCAAATTTCTTTTATAAAATTAATATAAATAAGGAAGAAGGTGGCTTAGGAAATGTATTTTGGACTGGCCAAATAATACTATTTGGGGTGGTTTACTTTCAAAAGGGGATGCAAAGAGCTATATTTGGTTGTTTAAGGACATGGTTGGAATGCATGTCAGGCCGATCTCCTAAAGCTATAATCACCTATGAATTTATGGCTGATCACATTCCAGAAACTTTGAATTATAAAATTCAACTAATTTTATATCTACATGTAATATAAAATAACTTTGGATAGGATTGAATAGTGCCGTGTTGCCGTGTTTGAATAGTGCTCAAATGTCAAATAAGAAAAGAAAACTTCCGGGGAAAAAATATCTGCCTTTGCAATTGAAATTACTAAGTGATGGATCAGACATCCTCTGTACTAAAAAGATTTCCTCCTCTTGAAGGCCCACGATTGGCTAAGGCAATAGAAAAACTCAGCAAGAAGTCAGGGCGTACAGCAATGAGAACAGATAGAGATTTGAATATTTAAATAAAGCAATAGAAAATGCATCAGTGCCACCTAATATATGAGAAAGTAAACGTATGGAATCATATGGGAATTCCTTGAGTCACATACCAAAATTGAAATTTTTAAATCCCCAGTTTTTCCTCTTAGTGCAGTGATCGTGTTCCTGCTTGCTGATTGTCTTTACAATATGGTGGACTGTGTGTAAGGAATTTGTTTTTCTAAATCAAAATTCTGCAATGTTTATAATGAACTAAATCAATGACCCAATTCCCTTTTCTTTTTTTTTTATAAATTTCATTAAAAATTTGTAATTGAAATAGTTAAAGTTGATTTTGAGGATCATATAAAAAATTCTCTAATTTGATAAGTTAATTTAACAAATTAATTTAGCAGCAATAACAGAATTAGACAGGACATTCATCCTAAATATCCAAAAGCAAACAGTTAAATTTCTAAAACAGTTTGTTAAACGTGTGCGGCGTCGTGATAATTATTCTTCTAAATCGGGATTATTAGGAATAATATGGGTGGAAAATATAAAAAAATTTTATTCTTTATTAGTAAAAAAAAAAGAAAGAGAATCGTTACTTGATATTTTGATTATCAAAAATCCTAACTGGTTTTAGAGTTTAGATAAGGAGATTGATTGCTTAATTAAAAAGTATTAACACTCCTGATATGCTTTACATGAGGTAAGATGTATTATTTATTTATCTGATGTAAATTAAGACAATGTTGTGTTTTCTAACTATTGATGTATCTAGAATTTAAGAAAAATTATTTAACTTATTATGTTAAAATTACATTTTATTATACTTAAAAAATAAAAGAATCAGTCAAAGGGTATTTTTTTATTAATAGTTTGAAAAAATACAAGAATGAATTGGAGAATATTATAACTAGTTTATAATTATTTATACCTGGTTTGAAAAAAACAATTATAACTAGTTTACATTATTTTTGTTTTTTTTGAGTTTGATATATCGAACTCAATAAGTCCAAAACCGGTTATACACCTCGAGACTAAAATATATTTTCCAACCAAAAGTCATCATTCAACTAGGAAACGTAAAATATGCTCCTGTAGCCGAATCTGATAAGTGCCGGAAACGGCCTTTTTTTTTGGCCTGGACGTTCCTGTCTTGCCAGTACCTGGTGCTATATCATTAATGAACCTGAACTTGGAAACCTTTTCGGAGGCGCCACGATTGGAAAAATTTTGGAGGAATTATCTAGGATGGATTTAGCCATGAGGAGGTGGAGGGATCCAGTGCGGTAACTGAGATTAGAGGAGTCGGTTAGGTGGGTGTTGATGAGTGGAGGGAGTCGAGATCCGTGGGGTCCAGAAGGCATCTACGTGGAAAGATATATGGCAAAGTCGCTGAAAATTTCAAAGATAAAATGGTGATGTTCGCCTCCATCCCAAACTGTTGTAAGGGGAAACATCCCGTTACGACCACAAAAGAATAAAAAAATGCAAAACCAAAATCAGAAGAGTACTCAAATTGCCGTAACCAAAGCCCTCCCTAGTTAAAGACTCAAATTGCCCTCCCGGTTCTATTCAAGAGGCACCGGCTCCCTTCTATATATCCATTCAATTCCGAATTCACAAAGCATCTGCTCCTTGCTCTGCTAGCGCATCCCCTCCAGTGTTTCTTCCTCATATTTGGTGATGTTATCAATACTATCTCTTTCTAATCTCACTTGAGACATTAGTGATTTTTTTTTTCCTCTAATTAATCATTCCTTTTTGTAGTTTTGTGTCATGGACGGTTACACCCTACACCCCCCTGCACAAGACTGGGCCACCGGAGGCTACTCCTCAGCTTCTAAAGGAGGACTTGTTGGTGCCCTCATCATGCTCCTTCTTGCTATCGTAGTTTATGTATTCTTCAAGCGCCAAAACTGCCCCGGGGAGGTCGACACCGGGAGGGTTCAGGTGATCAATATTGTTGAAATGAGAGAAAGGAGCGTTCATGCTGGGGAATAAGTAGGTAGGTCTTCTAATCTTTCAATATTGTTTTCGTTTTAAGATTCATACAAATGAGATTCTTCTAATCTTTCAATATTGTTTTCGTATTAATTGCAGGTCTTCTTCTTGGTCAAGGCAGCAATCCATGAAGTAGTCGGGCGGCTCGACGATTGCTTTTAGTTATATCTACTGTATTGCTGCCTTTCTCATGATTAAAAATTTAAGATCAGACCATTTTAATTTTTATATATATGTGTGTGTGTTAATTTTGTGTTGGAGTTAAACTTCATATCTTCAATTAAAATCGCCAAAGCCGATAAGGAATATTGGGCTTTTTTATTTAATTCTTTTTATTTGGTACTTTACTGGGAGGGTTTTTTTTTTATATTATCAATTAACTGCGTTGCCGCTGTAATAAATCAGTGTGGACTTACTGGTAATTTCGTATCTGTTGCGGCCCGCTTTTGGAGCTTCCATTTTATTAGTCTCTTTTTGACGAAAAGAAAGTCGTCCATAAAACAATCACTCACCTCGCACAGCAGTCACAGCCAAACTCTTTGTTAAATCGATCGCAGATCCCACTCTATGTCAAACCGAAAGTGTTTCGGTGCGTTGAGTGTTGGACCGGTGCCACCTCCATTTCCTATGCGCGTTGATGAGGGCGGTTTTTCTCGGCCCTATCCAGTCTTTCTGCCTTCTGTTGCTTTCGCTTTTGTTTTCGCGCGCCTTCCGCGCCGGTGGTGTTTCTAGCGGCGTGGTCCTGGACGGTTGCGTTGATTGTCGTGATCGCTCGAGTCTGTCGGAGTTTTCGCTTTTCGTGTTCCTTTTTTTGGCTTCTGGTAGCTGGATCGTTTCGTTGTTGACTGCTATGCGCCGTGGTTTGGTGGTTTTATTGGTAACTGGTTCATTGGTTGTGTTTTTTTTCCACGAGAGAGAGAGGTGATAATTGCAAGGGGAGATGGGTTGCGGTGGTGGTCCGTGGGTTTCAGTGCGTTAAGTGTGGGTCCATCTCCTCTGCGTGTTGAGGGCGGTTTTTCTCGTCGCTAACCAACGAGGGATGTCCAGTCTTTTTGCCTTCCGTTGCTTTCCCTTTTATTTTGGCGCGACTTTCGCCGTTGGTGGAGTTAGCGGCGTGGACCTGGACTGCTGCGTTGACTTCCGTTATCGCTTGAGTCTGTCGGAGTTGTCGCCTCTCGTGTTTTTCTTCCAGCTCCTGGCAGCTGGATCGTTTCGTTGTTAACGGCTATATATGCCGTGGTTTGTTGCCATGGCGGAATTGCGCTGGGCAGTTGGGTTTTTTTTTTTAGAGGGAGAAGAGAATTGCCAGGGGAAATGGGTTGGAGTGGCGGTCCGTGGGTGTTGGCTTTGTTGAGTACAGAGGCATTAATCTTCTATTACAAAGAAAAAAAATAGCAACCGCGACCTGGAGGAAGGGAGAGACAGAAGGAGATTAAAATTATCGACCTTGACTGGTAATTTTCTTTGATTTTCTTAAATGGATTTTTGAATTAATTGTTTATTATTACCTATAGTGGTTGGTTGAAGGGACTCCGAAAGCCATGCACTTCATTGCTGGGGAATAAGTAGGTACCATGTAATAAGAAGTTAAAGCTGCTTAAGATTCATACAATGAGATTCTCAAAATTTCCCAATATTGTTTTCGTATTAATTGCAGGTCGTCTTCTTCGTCAAGGTAGCCATCCATGAAGTACTCGGGCGCCTGGACTTAGTGCTCGATCGTAACATAAAAGAATAAATACCCATATTGTCCAAGTAAAATGCAAGAAATTAAACTCGATTTTCTTCGAGTCATCTCCATGTTCTTTAATAAATTTCAAATTAAGTGATAAATCAGACATACTTTGTACTAATAAGATTTCCTCCTCTTAAAGGTGTAAGAGCATCCCTTGTGTGTTACTTGTGAGCTGGTATATCTATGTTCATTCACTTTTTTATTTTTTTTTTTATTTACGTGGGGTGTCCGGGCCAGCTTACGCGCACCACGACTATTCCCCACGGCCCACTGGACATCCTGCAAGCCCAGGAGTAGGTAAGGCACCGCGGGGGTGACAGGCGTGCACATAGAGGATCGAACCCAGGAGGGGGGCGGAACAAGTCCACGAGTGACCACAGCAGCTAAACCCTCAAGTGCTATGTTCATTCACTTTAATATGCTAAGTTATCGTAACTTTTTCGTGCTAAAGGTGTAAGAGCATCCCCTTCATATAAGAGTGAATATATATTCAGTTATTCACTTTTGGTTTCCATAGATTCGATTTAAATCAAACCTTTAAAAATCAAAATCAAAATCAAAATTGAAAAACTAAAATGAGATTCGGTTTTTCAATTTTTAGAATCCAAATTTGTTATTTTTCGGTGAAAAACAAAATAAGTTTTTTTCTTATATAGAAAATGATTTTATAGTTTTTAGTTATGTAATGACATTTTTATCTTAAGTTAGATCTTTTATATTCATCATTGACATGTTAAAAGATATAATTTTAGTCTCATTAAGTTGTTTAAAAAGAAAAATCATTCCAAAATTCCATTCAATTATAAAATAACGTTAATGATCTAAACATTCAAGATAAATAATATAACACAAAAATATAAACATATAATTTATCTAGCAATCAACCCAAAAGAAAAAAAAAATAGTTTTCATCAATAAGACAGTAGTTCCATGTTTTTTAATGTTAGGATACATTATAATGTCTATTTAAATGTCTTGTTTTACAAATTAAATTGTGTCTCAATACATAAATTACTGATAAAATAAATATTTAATAGTTGGTTAAAAAAATAATTATGACATTTGTTTATTTACATGAAATTTATAAGGTTATTGTGCTTTATAATTATTTTTTAAGCTTTGTTATTTTAATAAATCTTTGTTAATTTTTAAGCTTCAATAACTTATCATGTGACCGTGAGATCAAACTTATTTTGAGATCAAATTTTAAAGAAATATAAAATAATTGAGAAAGAATTGATTCAACTTGTAGGGATGAACGTATATGAGATTATACATTTGTATTTTATTTTTAGACATAATTATATGTTCACCAACATTTAATATATATTAACACTTCACACATCAACCTCGTAAATAATGGAATGACCTTGTGCAGGTTAATTGGTTCCATTTTCTATATATATATATATAACAAATGGAATGAAATCTGGAATGAAGCCTTAATTGTTAGTAGCAATATATGTATATATATATGAACAAAAGCATATAAAAACAAGAGTACTGATGCAAAGCTAGCTTTGTCTTGTGTTGTAGTAACAGTACTAAAGAAAATATTGTTCTTAAAGCTCCTCAACCCACCGCAGATAGATTCCTCCATGTCCTAATTAAATTATCAATATTCTAGCTCGCAGCTTGTCTCTTAAACAAAAGCACACAAAGAACATAGGCTTGAACCGGATAATTACAAGCCACCAACATCAATTCACTTCCAAGTATCTTATGGAACAAAAACAAAGAATCTCTCGACGTTGGATTTTATGATGTAGTTAAAAGGTTATTATTTTAATAATATTTTTTGTTCATCATTTTGAATATTGGTTGTCTATGCTTTGTTTTGTTTGTGTTAGAAAAAATATAATTATAGAAGTCAG
>Ga0325402_1003778_pt1 | contig 13814 bp, 5 predicted proteins | sample PopdelMetagenome_22_FD_207212 | JGI IMG/M metagenome (GOLD analysis project Ga0325402, IMG submission 207212) | Populus deltoides microbial communities from Bellville, Georgia, United States - Xylem-PdKOR-R3 | ecosystem: Host-associated > Plants > Phyllosphere > Stem > Wood/Secondary xylem... | reverse complement strand
GAAGACTGTACTAAGGAACTCTAAATAATAACATAACCAATTGTCAACCATCATACAATCACTAAATAAAATGCTACATATTTTTAACTTAAGCTATTTGAAAACCGTCTAAGGTTCTTTTTTTTTTTAAAAAAAAAATCCCCAATCATCCAAAACAGCATTTCACAAGAAAAAAAAATACAGAGAAAGAGAGAGAGAGACAATTGGCATCCCTTTCGGTCTATTTACAAGAAGTAAAGTTAAAGGAGGTTCGATTAAAAAAGTTACATCTAAAAGAGTATCTGAAAGACAGATTCAGTACCTGAAGGAGCATTTGTAGAGAGGGATTTGATAAGATGAGGAGCCTGAAATCGCCCGCTACTCAAGAATCCATCCCTAATGCAACGCAACGAAACCTGAGCTATCATTCTCATCTCTGCAAATAAACAATCTTATCTTCTATTATTCATTCATTGTAAAAAATCTATAAACCCATTTTCTTTTGATTCAATAACGGATGGAAAAGCACCTTAGAATTTTGAGAAGAAGCCGGGTCGGGCGGTGCTTGAGAGTGGTGGTTGGCGAGGTTTCGGTGGTTGGCAGCGGTGTGCGTGTCTGAGATTGGAGAGGGAAGCGTCCAGTGGAGAGTTGATGCAGTCTGTGGCCGTGGGTGTGGTGTTTTAGGGTTCGCATCCTTATTTGAAATTGTGGTAAGGTTATTTTTAAAATATTTTTGTATTAAAATATATTAAAAATATTTTTTTTAATTTTTAAAAATTATTTTTAATATTAATATATTAACATAATGTAAACAAATAAAAAAATTAATTTGAAAAAATAAATCAAATTTTAAAAAATGCATTCTTTAATAGCTTTTTGGATCTTATTTAGAGTTTGTTTGTATTTTAGGTAGCTTTTATGGTTGTGATTTTAAAAAAATAAGTTTAAAAAAAATATGGTTAGTTAAATTCAGATATGTGTTTGGTAAAAATTGTGGTTGAATTTTATGTATAGCAAAAAACATGTATAGATGTTTGGTGAAATTGTGGTTGCGGTTGCTTTTCAAAGTTTTTTTATTTGAAAATGCATCAAAATAATATATTTTTTATTTTTTAAAATTATTTTTGATATCAGCGCATCAAAATGATATAAAAATATAAAAAATATATCAATTTGAAGTAAAGAACAAAATAAAAAAATTTTAATTTTTTTCAAAAGCGTTTTTGAAACGCGAAAACAAACAGGGTTTTACGAAACTCAGTTAAAAAAGCATGTAAAAACTGCTTCACAAAAACTGCGTTTCAAACTCAATTTTTTAGTGGGCTCCGCAGTATAAAACGCAGTTTGGTTTATTACCAAACACCTTGCCGCGTTTGTTTCACTGCAAATATAAAAGTTGGTGAAAAACAAACGTAGACTTAGTATTGCGGACCAACCATATTCTTGAGAATTTTTATTTTTTTTAGTTTCAATTTAATTTTTTAGTATTTAATTCGTTTTGACGTGCTAATATAAAAAATAAATTTAAAAAAAAATATTATTTTAATATATTTTTAAGTAAAAAATATTTTGAAAAACAATATCTATTATAGTTTTCTAAATACTTGTTTTTTAGGTGTTTAAGGTTAAATTGTCATTTTTAAACTTTTTTTTATATGAAAAATATTAAATTAATTTTTTGGATAGTTTTTTATGTGTTAATATTAAAAATTTTAAAAGAAATTGATGTATTTTTTATTTAAAAGTATTTTTTAAAAAATATGCCTCAAATGACCTAACATACAATTAATTTGATACCTCTCTTATTGATCTCCATTTTTATTCCATGTGAAATTATTAAATGCATGACAATCTATGAAATCACAAACTCTTTAAAAATATTTGATTGATTATTCCATAATATTAATGCTAGTAAAAAAAAATTATTAATCACAAACTCTTTAAAAGTATTTTTGTCTTAATGATTTTATTTTTATTCTAAATTCATTAATTAAATATTTAATAAATATATAAATAAATAAACTTTTATTAAAAATTAAATATATTTAAATAAATAATATCAATGTTACACGCAATCAACCAATCAATTGATTACATCTAATATACACTCACAATCCTAACTTCAATATAAAGCTTCGCGACATCAATATTCATCAATGTTGAATGCTAGGTAAAAGAAATCAGTTATTTAACCTTTGTTCGTGCTGTGATACTCTTCTTACTGTGATGTCTTTCTTCATATACAAGGCATTCATCGGTCTTCAGAACAATGGCATGTATGCGTTGATGAAATCAAATTAACTAGCTTATTCATGCATGTTTGGTGTAGGTTACCCTAATGTACTCCCATGAGAGTGAATCTATACTCTTGGGTGCTACTATTCTTGGTGCCGATGCTTCAAAGAAATACCCTAGTCTTACTGAGGCCATGAACGCTCTGAATGTAGCTGGTCGTGCATATGCAAAATTGGCGAAAAATGTAAAATTTACCTCAAATGGAAAAACTGGAAATGGTAATGCATTCTCTGTGCGCTTGTACTTTTACGAAAGCAAACAAGATTTGTATTGGAAGTTTACAGTTAGGGTATGCTCAAACAACTAGATGAGATGGTGAAGAAGTGGTGTCGATGCTCCGGGAAACGAGCAGAAGCAGGGAGGGAAAGGAGCAGCAGCAGATAGGGTGCTCAATAGTTTCAGACTAGGGTACTTTCCTAGTGGTGGAGGATTTGGTGAGCAGCATTTGAACATATTTATCCTTTTTTTCCAGTGGGTGGTGGTGGTGGATACCGGAGACTAGGAGTGGTGTTTTTGGGAGGATGTTGGTGGGATAAGACGCAGCTGGATTTGGTGATGAGTTTTGGGAGGAGGGAGCTGAGTTTGTTTGTGATTCTCCTTAATTGATGCTATGTTTGCTTTTTCAGAGACGAGAGTGTACTAAATTTGTGGAATTGATGGAAGTCTTTTTATAATTGGATAAGAATATATGATAACACCAAAGTTTAGTTTTACCCTTTTCGAGAATCTCAAGGAGGAACCGGTGACACAAAGGTAAAAGAGAGGTCATGAAAAAATCAATGCTACTTCACGGTTTGATTGTATTTAATAAAAAAAATACAATGATAATAAATAAATTAATATAAAATAATTAACAACATAAAATAGATTAAAAAAAAACCCACATCTAGCCTATCCAGATTATTATGTCAAATTTATGATCTGGTCATGATATTAAAGTAATCTTGTAAAAAATAAATTAAATAAAATTATAAAACTCAATTATAAAAAAACTCAATATTAAAGGGCGAAACTAAAAAAAATAAAAAATAATAATATAAAAAAATCAAAATCAACTTGGATTATCTCGTTAAGCCCACAACCATGGAGGATGAATTTGAAACAAAAAAAAAACCAATTTTACAAAAGGACAAAACATAAGACCAAAGTTAACTTGAATTAACCTTTAAAATCCGTGAAACCTAATCATAAGCCCAGGACAAACTCTATAGAAGGCAAACCCTAAAAAATAACGAAGCAGAATCCTGAATCATTAAAATGCCAAGGGATAAATTAAAAAACAAATGAAATAAAAAAATTAAAATATTGATGACAAAATTTGACATGAAAATAATTTGAAATCAAATGTTGAATGATGAAATTGAAAACAAAATTCAATTAAAAAAATAAATAAACATTAATAAAAAATAAGAATCAAACTAAAAACAAAAATCAAATTAAATAAAATCTTTATATTTTGACAAGGGAGAGAGAGAGAGAGAGAGAGAAAAGGAGGACAAGAAGACCACCATAGCTCAACCATCTTGCCATCATGCACACTCACAACATCAATGAAAAAAGAGAGGTGTTTGAGAGGGGTGACAGCTCATGTGCCGCTCAAAGGGGACGAGTGTCGCTCATTTGCTGGCGCGTGCCACGCATACACCGCTAATTTTTTTAAATAATATTTATATTAATAAAAAGACTAAATCACCCCTATCAACTTGTTTATTAAAAAAAATTGCAAAGATAAAAAAGCCCTTTGATTTAAGTTTAATAGTTATTGCTTCTAAGGGTAATATAGTTATTACACTGTGTATATGCAAGGTTAGAAGACCAAATTTTCCCCAACCGAAAAATAGATCTTTGTGAAAAGACCACTTTACCTCAGCATAAAGGACTTTGATTTTTTTTTAAAGGACAAAATGGTAAGTGCATTGATATATGTCTAGGTGCACTTGGAGTTCTTAATGGGTTTTAAGTTTTTTTTTGTAATTTCTGTTTGTTCTTTTTAGATGGTTAACTAATTATGGACCTATACTATGCTAGGAGGCCGAATCTTTTTTTTTCACAAAAAATAATGTTCAAGTGCTACAAAAGTGTTTTAAAGGAGAAAAAATATGTGAGTCAGGTTATATACATTACTGGGTCAAATAAGTTGATTTTATTTTAATTAGATAATAAAAAAAATAGGTAATAACAATATATAAACCAAATTAAAAATAAGTAATCATGATAACCTACGGAAAATATATTTTTCTAAAAGGGGACAAATGATGCAGCTCAATTTCCAAACCATTAAATATAAAAAGACAAAATACATAAAAAAAAAGACCTAAAAAAACAAACTAGAGTCAACCCGAGTTTGTATGACAAACCTGTAACTCGGGTCATCAAGGTTGAGCTAACCTGGATTATCCTACCAAACCAGCAGCCCATGTCATGAGATCGAGATAACTTTATATAAAAAAATAAAAAAGATGTCAACCCATGTTAGCTTTTCAAACTCGTAATTCAAGTCATTAGACCGAAAGCACCCTAAATCAAATTCTTAACTAATCAAATGTTGAAGGATGAAATTGAAAAAAAAAATAATTATACAAAAGGATCCAAAAAAAATAGCAATTAAAAGAATGAAAATCAAAATAGAAATTAAAAAAAATTTGATTTTTGATGGAAGAGTGAATATGAAAATAAAAATCAATTAAACAAAAAGACTTAAAAGAATAAAATAACAATTAAAAGAATAAGGATCAAAATTGAAAAAAAAATCAAAACAAATTTTTGATTGAGGAGTAAAATTGAAAAGTAAAACCAATTTAACAAAAAGGAAAAAAATCAAAAGAAGGAGAATTAAATTGAAAAAAATAATATATCACAAATTAGGATTAAAAAATGAAATTGAAATCAAATCAAAAGAATAAGGACTAGAATTGAAATCCTGATAAATAAAAGAACAACTTTAAAATTTTGCATGGTCAGCGTAAATTTCATGGGAGGAGAGATAAAAGAGGAAAAAAAAAGAAAGCAAGGCTAGAGACAAATCATCTCACCACCAACCATACACGTCGCCCTAAAAGGAAGAGGATGCCGTAACGTTTAAATGACATTGCAAAAGGGCATTTTTGTTCGTAGAAAGACACTATATGGCCACCCAAAGAGCTCGAACACCTCCCACGTGCCAACCATTTTTTTATTTTTAATTATATTTTATATTGATTCAAATACCAAATTCCCTCTTAGTCAACTTGATTATAACAAAAAAAAAATATGAAAAATACAAAATAGCCTTTGTATGCACATTTTAAGTTTTTTTGCTCTAAAAAATGTTTTAATTATTTCACTGTACTTTTAAAATACGAAAAGACATATTTGTTCTTAATCAACTTGGTAATGACTAATGGGCCTTATAAAAAGCCATTACTACCCCAATAGTCAATTTAATTATTTTTTATGAGAAGGATAAATATGTTATTACACTGTTCCAATGAACAATGATTATGAGTTTGTATTATCACACTCGACATCACGGCGGCCCACCCTCTTTCATAAAAATATGAGGAAAGAAGTTTTTTCAATTTTCTAATAGAGAGGAAAGGTCTAATCTTTTTAAAGAAATTGTCATCTAGTATTATGGTCACTAGAAACTCTAATTGGTATTCAGAGATCTATGGTAAGAGACTGATTATGCTAGAGAGAAGATATTGTCACCTTAAAATATCCTACTTGAGATAATTTGCATTATTAATCTTATTTTAAATTGCAAATAATTTGTTGTGTATATAATCTCCTAGTGATCTATCATTGGGTTTTTTACTCTGGAGTTAGTGGGTATCAGACTGAAAATAATATTTACAATTTTGGGATTGGTGAGTATTGCCTAAACCAGACCTAATATTTCTAACGCCAGCATCAATGGATATCAAAAAATAATACTTCTAATTCTAACATTGATGAGTATTGTACCGGAAAGATCTAATGACTCTAGTTCATGAATATTGGACTAAAAATAATACTTTCAATTTTAGCATTGGTGAATATTGACCACAAAGATCTAATATATGGAGTCAATAAATATTGGACTAAAAATAACACTTTCAACTATAGCATCGATAAGTATTACTCAAAATAATATTCTTAACTTTGTTGTTAATATTTTAAATTGGAAATTTTTATATGTTAAAATTTTGGGAACGCAAGTAATAACTTGTTATGAGTCCAATTACTCAAAATATTAACAAGGCATATCCTTTTTGAAATGAGTGTTTAGAAAACCAAAGTTAAGCTTTTAGGGATTTTAGGCATGTCACCCTAATGAGCCTTTTAATTTGGACCATGTTGCAATGAACCCTATAAACTTATTATAAGGTCTAAAAATGCATGAAATAATATATATATATATATATATATATATATATATATATATATATATATATATATATTATCTTTATCTTTTGGAAAAATGCTAAAAAACATAAGTATGTTTTTTAAAACAAGCAAAATGAGTTTTTTTTGTAATATTCTTGAAGGAATTGACTGTATTAAAATTAAAATAATTTTGGCATTTTTAGACACTTCAATCCATCATGCAACCAAACAAGGCATAAGATGTAAGGAAATGGACTACAACCAACACAACCCATGTAACAAACAAGTGCAACCCAAATAACAAACAAGCATAACCTAAGTTCCATAACCCCACGAGGACCCAGCCCACGAGCTCTTTAAAAAACAAAAGTGTATGGCTTAATAGATTAAAAAGACACCCGACCCAGTCTATCCTTTCAACTTAACATCACAACCCAAAGAGTGGTTTGAAAACCTAGCCTATTACTAAAAAGGGAAGATAACGCTGCTTTTCATAAAGCTTCAAATGCTAACCTAATAAAAAGAAAAGAAAAGGCAAACAAAAGAAGAAAGAGTGTATTTGTTTTTGCATTAAAAAAAAATTATTTTTTTTATAATTTTGGATTGTCAAAAATGAATTTAAAAAAACAAAAAAAAAAAAACTCATGGGTTATAAACACACTATGAGACTTTCAGAATAAAGGTTCATCATCTTCATTCTCTATTGTGTGTGTGTGTCTGTATTCAAAGCATCTTTTTCTATAATATTATTGTATTATCTCTCTCTAAAAGATATTTATTTAAGAATCAGAGAGTCCTCACCTCTAACAAAGGGGACATATTGCAAGTACTAGCCACAAGTTACCTTAGCCTACCAAACACCAAATATAAGTTATCAACTACCTTGGCTAAAGAGAATGGATAAGATTGTTAAGACCAATTGATTAACTAATTATCTAACTTGGGAGCCCCGTTCCTAGGTTACTTGGATTTTTAGGATTTCATCAATGACGCTGTCTGTGAGAAATTGATAAAAAAAAAGTCATTGATTTATTTCTAAAGCTTGTTTTTGACATTTCAAAGCCATTCCATGGCACACAACCAATGCCCACCTGGGCTAGGACGCGAGACAAGTCTCTTGTTGTCATGGACACTTCTACCTAGCAAAAGCTTTAACAACTCATTAGTCAGGTGCAATTCCTCACTCAGGTCGTGTTGGTAACCCGAGGGAAAAATCAAACCTTGCCACCCCAATAAGTTTAACACCCTTAACAACACACAATGTTTTAACACAACGGTTATCAGCTGCACTAGAAGCCCGTAGAAAATCACACTACCCAGAGGAGACCAGGAAGAATAACATTTATAGGAGTTTCTCAAAAGATCACTTGCACTATTGCGATACCTATGCACAAAGAAAATACTCCGAAAAAACTTATGTTAGTTACCATAGGACGGACACCAGCCACCGTAATCGTCATTCTACGCCCAACTCTTCAAGCTCCAAAGAGCCCAATAAAAAAGAACTAAGAGACAATTTATGTATGAGCATATCTAGGAGAATGTCTATATCTACCATTGGTGGAGAGTTTCTCCTTTGTCAAAATGCATATTGAACACTCGACTCTTTAAGGACTGTATTAAAACATGTGTAAAGTGAAGCAATTTATGAAAAATCACATACAAGTTTAAAATGTCAGTTTGCTATGACATGGACCTCTTTAATTTTACAAGGACAACTAGCGTAACTTGGAGCATAAAGTTGCTTTAAATAGGTTTTTAGTTTTTTATTTTTTTGCAAAACTAATTATATCAATATCCAATTATTGTTGTTTGGAAATGTTATTTTGGAACTGTGTGGTGGTACTTAGAGCATATAGTTGCTAAACCTATATTAAAATTGTGTCATCATATTGGAGAACATCTTAGTCCTATTTCTATGTACTTTACAATTATTTAACAAGATATGATAGTGTAATAAAAAAACAAAAGACAACCTAAGATATTTTAAATTATTTTTTTTCTTTGTATTTCATAGCAATTTGCTTTGATATTTTAACATTAATCCAATATATTTTAAAATTTTCTTTTAAATGCTACCCCAAAAATATTTTCAATTTCTAAAATAATAAAACATCATCACCTAGAAAGGTCTTTAATGGAAAAACCATTTATTTGAACCCACCACATATAGAGTAGAGAAGAGAGTTAAAAAAAAAAACAAGAAGAAAAAGGAAAGGAATTAATAAAGGAGGAGGAGGAGGAGGAGATAATAATACTCCTTACCAAATAGTAAGTTTAAGAGATAAATTATCAATTAAAAAAAATCCCTCAAATTACTAAGTCTTGTTTGAAGCATTAAGTTACATTTCATTGTATAAGTTTTTATTATTATTATTATTATTATCATACAAAGAAAATAAAAATTGACCCTCTTGTTCCCATCAATTTTAGTTTTGATATTTTTCTTAAATTTCAATTCTTTGTTTGGGTTTGGCATTCATCACTAACAAAAGCAAAATAAATAAAACTAAATTTCAAGAGATTTGCTAGATAATTAAAGAGGCTTGCTTCATCCTATAGCATAAATACCAGAAAGGGCAAATATGAAATATCCTTTGAAGATGGTATAAATCACAATGCTCGAAAAAGAGGTTTGGATATTTATATACATCAGGACAATTGACATCACAGAATGAAAATGAAGAATTCAAGTAAACTGACAAGAAATTGGAAAGCGAGTGAACAACAGTTTGAGTACTCTGGCTGTATCCAATGACACCGCCACTACCATTGCTTCCACAAGGTGGTGACTCACGAATCAAACATAAACATTGTGGCACCTGGCACCTCATTACTGGCTTCTCATTCCGTGGCCCACGTGATTTTTCACGAGAAAGCGAGAGTGAGTTGACTGACAATGCCTGCGCGTGGAGCAGGAGAAGTGACCTTATAACGAATCGAACGTAACAGGTCTTTTATACGAAGCATATTCCACGATATCATTGGATCACTCAATGGATGGCTGACACGTTTCCAAGAGTCAATACCAGATTGGTGTCCGCTTATGCAACGTGAGCATGAAAGAAAAAAAATGAGAGATGAGGATCATTCACTTGATAAGGTCTATTATAACTTAGTTAATTTAATAATATTATTAAGAAAACTATATTGATAATAAATAAAATAAAATATTTAATAATAATTAATTATAAAAAATAATCTGACAATATTTCATTCAGGAAGAGAAGAAAAAAAAACATGTTAAAGACTTATTATTATTCTATTGTGGACATCGTTCCACTACAAAAAAGAAACTCACCGAGATAGTTCTAATGCCTTTACAAAAGACTGCATGATAAAAAAAAAAAGCTACACGCGACGTTAAAAAAATAACCTGGAAAGCAAACCAAACAAATTATTATGAAGCGAGCATCTCAAGTTTATATTTAATTAATTAATTTAATTTAGTTTAAAAACAAAATTCCTTGACAAAAAGCTAAATTTAACAAAGAATAACAATTAAAAAGATCCTAGATAACCAAGTCATTTTTTAAATTAGCAAAAAATCTGATAGAAAGCAAATAAAAAAATAACAGAGCTCAATCTCCAATTTAATAAATATCCAACGATGAAACTGAAAAAAACATGAGCTTAAAAAAAAAAGCAAACCCGAACAAATATTTTAAACCTAAACTAATCTCTTAAACTTGTAACCTATGAAATTCTGGATCTGGACTTATTCAAGAAGCTCAATTCTCATTCAATTTAATGTTGACGGATGAAATTGAAACAAAAGTCTATTTTAAAAATTATCTCAAATAAAAAATAAAAATCAAAAGAATGATGGCCAAATCTGAAGTCTAACACAAAAAAAATTAAAAAATGATGAAATTAAAAATAAATTTTAATTTTATAAATAATTTCAAATAAAGCAAATAGTAATAAAAAAATAAAGATCAAATCTAAAGGAAAAATAAATTGAAGGGTTGTTATGAAGATTTAGGAGGGCTAGGTGTCCAAAATGAGGAAGAGAGAGAAAAGACGGGGAAAAAAAAGTTCATCGGCGCCATACTAGAGGTTTATTGGCCACACACGTTGCTTAGGGACGGAGAGCCACCAAGATGATTCAAATAGTAAGAACTTAGGTGAGCATATTGATCATTTATACTTTTTTGTTTAATATATTACAAAAGAAATCATTATGTGTTAATCTATTAAACTGGAAAAATTATTCACAATTTAAAATAGCTTATAGTTTAACTTTACTAGATTTAGTTTATTTACTTGTTGATGAAAGAGTTAGACTTGATGACAATATAAAATCAAGGTGATGAAAGCATTGTTTAAGAAGGTACAATAACATGTTGAGAAAAAGAATGAAAAGTATGCATTTCAAGCAAACAAAAGATGAAAAAGGGTTGTCTTTGAATCAGGAGATTGAGTTTGGGTGTATATGCGTAGAAAAGAGATTTCCTAGATATTGAAAATCAAATTTAATGCCTAAAGAATACAATTTATTCAGATTCCTTAAAGGAAGGAATGCCTACAAAGTGAATCTATAGGGTAAGTATAATGTTAATGTTATATTCAAAAATTTTTTTATCTTTCTTTGTTTGATGTAAGTCATTCAAGGTCGAATCATTTTAAGGAAATAAGGGATGATGCGATCCTGGATACAACATTAAAGGACCTTAGAAGTGTTTATTGAGTCTATTCTAAGACCTAAAATGAAGTGGATCTAAAATGAGTTCAATGGGTTATGTAAAGGGGTTTGCATTAAAAAGGCTCAAATCTGTCAGTCTGGATCTTTTTCTACCTTTTGGATCATATATGAAGCTACATTTGGAGTTCCAATTGGGTTGAAAACTAGACATTTGTACATTTCCAATGATATATGGTAGGTTCACTAATTTATCCGGACGAGAGAGAACAACATGTTTGAAGTTAGGCCTAGAATCTGCCAGTAAAATATAAAAACAAAAAAAGACATTATTTCCTTAAGAGTTGTGGATTCCATTTATTATAAGGAGTTCTTAATGTTATTGAAAACTTATGTAGCAGCCTTTGACTTACTTATCTTACAAGGATTTAATATCAAACAAGAACAATTAATTAGTTAGAAATTAATCCTTATTTGTAAAGCATCAAGCTTTTGTTTAGCAAATATTCTTCAATAATTATTTATCTTGGGTATTTTTTCACTATCATTTACGCCAAAGCGTGAAAAATAATCTTATACTATTGTTTTTTTTAAAAAAAAACTTTATTTTAATTAGTTTGGACTTTATTTAAATTTGTTGCATGTCTAACCCATTAGTTTTAGGGTTTACATATAAATATTCTTATGTAAGGATTTTAATTAAGTTGATGAATTTTATCTACAAGTTCCTGTATATTGTGTGCTTATTTTTCTTGTGTGGTTGAGTGATTTTCATACTAAGTTCTTGATTGAACTTGCATACTCTTTGAAGGATTGATCAACTTCATTGTGATTTATACTTCCCGTTCATGTTTAGATATAAGTGTAGAGTGAGGGTGATCAATTGCATCTAACTCTGGGTTCTTCAAGGCAAAATTCTTGTTGCGTCAAGTTGCAAATTTTCTTCAAAACCTCAAATTTATCAATCTAAGGGATAATTCCATATCAATTACTCTATTTGATTTTGTTTATTTTTTGTTAATCAATAATTTTTCATTTTAGTTTTGCTCATAAAGAAATACAATTTCTTTTATAAAATTTAAATTTATAATTTCTTTATTACAAAGAGATTTTCATTAAGTTGAAGAACTTTATCTACAAGTTGTCATATACTGTGTGCTTATTTCTCTTGTGTGGTTGAGTGATTCTCATATTCAATTCTTGATTGAACTTGCAAACTCTTTGAAGGATTGATGAACTTCGTTGTGATTTTTTCTTCTTGTTCGTGTCTCAATGTAGGTGTAGAGTGAGGGTGATCAATTACATATAACTTTGGTTCTTCAAGGCAAGGTTCTTGTTAGTTCAAGTTGCAAACTTTCTTTAAAACCTCAAATTTATCAATTTAAGGGACAATTCTGCATCAACTACTCTATTTGATTTCATTTTTTGGTTAATCAATAATTTTTCATTTAAGTTTTGCTTATAAAGAAATAAATTTTTTTTCATAAAATTTAAATTTATAATTTCTTTATTGCAAAGAGATTTTCATTAAGTTAATGAACTTTATCTACAAGTTGTCGTATATTGTGTGCTTATTTTTCTTGTGTGGTTGAATGATTCTCATACTAAGTTCTTGATTGAACTTGCAATCTCTTTAAATGATTGATCAACTTCGTTATGATTTATACTTCTCGTTCGCGTCTCAATATAGGTATAGAGTGAGGAAGATTAATTGCATATAACTTTGGTTCTTCAAGGCAAGGTTTTTGTTGGGTCAAGTTGCAAACTTTCTTCAAAACCTTAAATTTATCAATCTAAAGGATAATTTCACATCAATTACTCTATTTGATTTTTTTTTGGTTAATCAATAATTTTTCATTTAAGTTTTGCTTATAAAGAAAAAAAATTTCTTTCATAAATTTTAAATTTCTTAATTACAAAGAGAGAAATGAAATTTTAAATTGAGTTCTAATAATCTTAATTCGGTTTATTAAGCTACTTGTTTTATTCATTGAAAAGTTTATTGAATTTGAGTGGGATATTGTTTTATTTATCTTGTAATTCACTATTGCAAATAAAATATAGTCATAATTATTTAATGTGATTTTCAGTACATATTAATTAAATTAATCAACAATTAAATAAGAATAGATAAATTTTTATTCATTGAAAATGAACAATGTTGCAAAATAATTCTTTTGTTATTAAATACTTATATTTTCATAAATAATATTACAGAATACAATGTTTGAAAGTTATAACTATGAAAGTTGCATCCACATTTTTTTTTCATTAGATGGTATTCTTGGATTTTTTTATATATTTAAAAAAAATCACAATCCAATAAGAAACATAATATTTACATGAAGAATAGAAATTGGTTAGAATCTTATTTCTTTAATAAAAATCGGTTAGAATCTTATTTCTTTAATAAAAATCCTTCCCTCTTAATTAAATTCTAATGAGTAGTTCTTTCATTAAATAATGCCTTAAGGTAGATATATTAGAGGATTGTGTGAAATTTTGTAAGACTTAAGCATATCATATAATGGGAGAAGGAATGGAGTTTTGA
>Ga0325402_1003776_pt1 | contig 13816 bp, 7 predicted proteins | sample PopdelMetagenome_22_FD_207212 | JGI IMG/M metagenome (GOLD analysis project Ga0325402, IMG submission 207212) | Populus deltoides microbial communities from Bellville, Georgia, United States - Xylem-PdKOR-R3 | ecosystem: Host-associated > Plants > Phyllosphere > Stem > Wood/Secondary xylem... | reverse complement strand
GATACAAGGTGTAAATAAAAGCAATTTTAAAATTCAGACTTTAGAATGGTTAGGATTTAACCCAATAAGGTAGAGACTCCCTCACGAAGAGAGATCTGCCTTGAACCTTAGAAAAGACCAACGAATAGAACCTTGACCTAGAAAGAATAATCAAACAACAATGCAGCTTACCTTAGGTAGGGTGCACTAGGGGTGATGCGTCTTCCCCTTGCACAACCAGTCCCTTACTCAAACTCTCGCAGACCATAGGTTCCTAGTGACCATAATACTCTGTGGCGACTCCAAAGAACCAAGCAAAACCACAAATAATAAATAATCGCCAGCGAACGCCGCGCGGGGTTTTCCGACGCGCGACAGCTGCCATTAAATTAAATTACTAGTGCGGACACTGTGGTTGTTTAATGGTTAGGGTTAGTTATACGGCGGATCCATTAACTAACCAATGTTAAGAAGAGATAAATATTCAGAATATAAATTGATGTTTCGTTTCCATGATCAGTTCTGATTTCTGTAGGTGGATGTTTGCTTGTGATCAAGGTTTATTCTCTTGATAATTTTCTGATTTTATTAAATTTCGTTTGATATTTTTCTGTTTTCTTTTGCTTTAGCCTAGATAACGTCCAAACCCCCCCCAAATTGCATATCATCTAGTATAAAAATCTGACTTGAACTTCCTCGTGAGATCGACCCCTTGCTTGCTCTATACTATCCTATTTGTTGTGTTTGAAGCTAGGGTAATTAATTTGTGCGACAGCGACATCGCAACACTAATCAATTTAGTATACTAATAAAATGATAAGATAATTTAAATAAAAAAGAAGAACATAAAACGTTGTCACTATTTTTTTTTATTTTACCAGGTATCCTTTCTAGGTTTATTATTTTAAGGCTTACTATACTTTAAGATTTAAATTCGCAAATTTTATCTCTAGTCATTTAATATCTATACATTATTATTCATTTTTTTGATCGTTAGATTAAACTTCTAATATTTTAACTAAGGTTTTACATTCTCCCTTAAAAAAAAAACTTATCCTTGAAATTAAACCCCATACCTGCATCCAGAAATAATTTGGGATGTTTTTTCCTCATTTCTAATTCCCTTTCCCAAGTTTTTTCTTCAATTTGGGAGCTCTTCCACGATACTTTCATCACATGAATCTTTTTTACTTCTAAGTTGTTTTTCACCTCAGTTCCAAAATTTTTACTAGTCTCACTTTCAAAGTCAAGTCCTTTGTAAATTCTAAATAGACTTGCGTCAATATACGAGTGGGGTCTATTTCTGTCTTTCAAGTCCTTTCAAAGCATTTTCACAACTTATATATTGTGATGAAAAATACACCTAATTAAAATCGGTGAATATTCAAAAAAATTATGCAAATTTCTAGTCAACTCTTGATATTTAAATACTTACTTACGTGTAGGTTCAATATTTATATCAGAATATTAACCATTAACTCTCGAAGAAAAAAAAATTAGAGTGATTGAAATATTAACCAAATCCTTAAGAAATTTTACAAACTTATTGTAAATTCAAAAAAAAAATGCATTTTTTTTAAAACAATGCTAATTTTTTTTTCTCTATTTTTTGAATAAATGCAATTTTTTATATATGGATTGGGTTGAATGCAACAAGCAGAATTTATATTTTTTTAAGCTCATATTTGGAAAAAACTCATTTTCTCTAAAACCAAAACTATTAAACTAGGTTTAGGGTGTGTTAGTCAAACACACCCTTAAGCCAAAGAAAACCTTTAGCAAAAACATTGCTGGTTAAACTTGGTCTTAACATTTGACCTGATTTTGACCCCTAACGGGTTGACCTGAAACTTTTGGTTTGACTATAAGCCGAACCAAAGTCCACTAGTTTGACCCGAAAAACAAACCAAAACCTAAACCAAAATCCAAAACAAAATTACACTTAAAAAAAACTTAAAAAATCAAAAAATTTTTTTATCAAAATGGATCAAAACCCAGAAAAATAAAAAAACATGAAAAACACCGAAGAACATTCAACATGAACCCAATAACTTAAATTTCAAATTAGACCAGATATGGATGAATTAAGGACACAAACATTTTAGAAATCATGCAAGCATCAATAATCTAGCATTCATGCACTTGGATTACTAATAAAAAACCATGATTTTGTCAAAATAGGTTTGGGTTCAAAACCAAAACCCTATGATCAAAACCTACTAAAAACATATTATTAATGCAAATAAACTCTAGATTATTTTATTAATAAAGTTGCCTGAAGAATTCTATGCAAATAATTGAACCAAAACCGATTCAAATCACAGGGCTAAAATATTGTTCTTCCCAAGAACATGAATAGTGCCTTAAAACACAAAAAATACCCTGATATAGAACCAGTTACTATCAAACCTAGAATTGGCATTTTAGGCCTCTGAAATATGCTTTCTTATTTCTAACAAACAATATTATCATAACCAAGCATATTTGAATTAAAAGAACCAATAAACAACATCAAATCATCTAGATTATGCAAGATGTTCCAAATCTAAAAACTATCAACTTAAAACAGCCTACAAGTTCATGCAATATGGATTCCATATTAGTTTTCTAGACTCATTTTGGTCGTGAATAGACTTAGCAGATCCAAGATAAACATCATTGCTTCAAAATGAATTGCTTAAGTTAAAATAAAATAACATTATTTTATGAAAAAAAACTTAAATAAAAGACTTATTAAATCTAAAACATAAAAAAAATTAAACTTCAAAAAATAGAATCAAACTATCATAGTAACAAAAAGGGCAATCACAACACTACATGCCAAGCATTCTAAATGTCATCTCTATGCTCGTAAACATAAATACAGACCAAATAATAATAAAAAACTCTAAAACATGCCATATGGACTCCACTTTTAAGTTAGAAAGTATACTTTCAAGACCCTAGAGTAATTACTTCCCTTTTTGCTTTCCTTGTAAAGCATTACTACTACAAGCTTGTTGCCCTTTTAAAATTAAGAAATCCTTATGCTAAACTCTTAAACCTTCACATTTAGAGTTTCTGTATCAACCTTTTTATCTTTTTTTTCTCCTCTCTACTTTGATTTTCCAAGGGGATATTTATATGGTTTTGCTAAGGTTTTTTATGGGTTCAAACATGTGTGAGCTATGTCCTATACTATTTTTTTTTCAATGGTGATTTTGCAAAATTCTTGGTATTTAGAGGTTTTGGTGGTTTTCTCAAACTTGGAGACTAAAAAGCTTGCTTTTGGCTTTTGCTCTTGAGATAAACATAGTTAACTTTTGATAAGAACCCAATGAGAAGGCTTGAAGTGTGAACACATGAAAAAAATTAGTGGTTTTGTGAAATGAGTATCACAACCATCAATGATTAAGTTAAACACTTTTGAGACTTCATCAAAGCAACTTTAGCATCATCGTCATTGAAGGCCACCTGATATTGGTAGAGGGGGTGCACACCTTTCATTTGAATTCAACCTTGCTCAATTTGAAGGTTTGTAGCTCTTACATTCATTTGTTTGAAAGTGTCAACCCGATCGACCTAGAATCTGAAAATGTAATGATAGCTGATCGGGGACAAGATCTTGTTAAGTTCATTGAGAAAAATAGGATGTATACGTTTAATGACAGTAACTGATCTTTTTAAAGAGGATGTTTTCAGTTGAATGTTGATGATTACAACCCCAGAGGTAGTCGAAAACACCATATTCATTCACCAAAAAATGCATACTCGATCAACCAAAACTATCATAGAAAAAGCTAAACAGTGGCTGAGCGACGCGTTGTCTAGGCTAAACCCTAGAAATTAGAGTTTTTAATTTGGGATCTGATAGATTTCATTTTAGTCCTTATTCTTCCAACTGCTTTTAATTGCACGTGTAACTGCTTCCAAAACTCTTAATTTCATGCAAGTTCACCCCTGCTAAACTCAATCATCAGCCCTAAAGTTTAGCAACATTTTCATCTTGGTCATTGGTTTTTAATTTGTGCATTTGGACCTTTAATTGATCATTAAACTTTCAAGTTTCATTAATTTGGCTCTTGATTTGGTCAATTTCAACCCCTACAATCACACTCCTTTTTTAGTTTAATGCTTGATTTTAGATTTCTTCAATCAAGTCCCTAATTGCCTATCAAACTTCAAAATTTATGCCATAAGCACCTGATTTGACCAAGTAAACTCTTTAAAATTGCAATTCGACCCTCAGACTTTAATTTTTTTTGAATGAAAGCGTAATTTGTCATAAAATATCAGTTTTTCTTGTAATTACATTTTTAATAAAATTAATTAAGTCTTTCAAAATTCTCATTGGGTCCTTACCTATCCAAATTTGTATTTCTTTACCCCAATAAAAATATTTTCATCAAAAGAGCCATTTTTAAATAAAAAATAGGTTGCTAATTTTGCTAATGTTATACATTTTAATCCTCCAACTTTTCCACTTGTCATTTTAATCTTTCACCAGCAACTTGGATAATTTTCTAGGCTTTCTTCATGTATATCCTCGTTTTTTATATTTGTTTCAAAAAAATTTCTTGATTTTTTGTTGGGTCAAAGGGGGTTAACAACAATAGGCATACAGTTTTAGGGCCGTATTTAGAATATGAAAACTTAAAAGCCTAACATTTAAAATTAAAAAAGCGCAGGGGTAATTTTCTCAAACTCTAAATAGGCACAAGGAAAATTATAATTGTGTCCCTCTTCCTTCTTCTTTATTGCCAATAATGGGCTTTATGCCCACTGCCAGCGGTTAGTGTAGTGGCAGCCATTGCTGCCACTACAAGACAGTAGTGTAAGGGATAACCCCTTTCACGCTGCGCAACCTTTAGTAGTTCTTGGCATTGATCGCATGAAGGCCGCAACAGCAGCCCATGGTTGCTGCCGCTTGGGAGGCTACTGCCTCTCGAGCCTAGGTGGCAGCCATGAAAAACATTTTTTTTTAATTTCTAACAGATGCAGGTCAAAATACCAGATTCTGGCTTGAATCAAATAATCCAGCCAGATCTGTTCGAAATAGTAGCTACTATTTTTTTTTTTTTTGAAATCATAAGAGAATAATTACTTTTAGGAAAGATTATATTTGCATATAAAATTAATTCAGAATTAACATCAATAACAATCAAAATAAGCAATCAACAACTTTAATTTTCTAACTATGGCTCTAATGCCATTGTTGGGTTTCCTGAAAAACATACACACAACGGATATAATATAACAAAATTATTCAGGAGTTCTTAGGATCCCGATAGACAAATTTAGAGTTGTTTATAGATTTATTACCTGAAGATGTGATCTTATTCAGCTTTCAATAATTCTTTAAATACTGAGTTATTACAAACCATAAGCTATCTAATTGTTCAGCCTTCAACGGTAATCAACACGAACCACTAATGATAAATATTTTAAATTCATATTTAGAAGAGAAATTGTTATGCCAAGAGTGCTAACTCTTTTTTTTTTTTATGACTTACGTAGTTTTTTTTCTGTCTAACAAACAACTCTAAAATAAAAAACATAGCTTACTATTTTTAGAGAAATATAAAATAACCCTATAAATCGACAAAATATTAATTTATCTCCTGAATAATATCCATTTATTAATTTAGGATAATTTTAGAAACTAACTTAATCAAATCCTTGATTTTTCTAGGTCTAGAAAAATAATTAATGTATTAATTATATTCTTGTCTTTAATTTTTAAAATATATTTTAATCAAGTTGTACTTAATTAAATCATCTCGATTTGATTTCTGACTAATGATTCTTAATGTTTGTAATCCATTAGGTTCCTTATATATTGTTTCAAATATAAATTATAACTCTAATTAAATAATTTAAACAATTGATTAATTTATATTTGAATATCAAATGTATCGTTTAGATCACTCAAATATTATAAAAGTCATTAGTAGTTTGACTTAACATTTGAGTAACTGTTTCTTAGTGTAATTAGTATCCTTTCATCAATAATGTTCTTATTTAACATTAAAGCATATAGTATATTTGCCATGTAAAATCATGTTTGTTCTCTACATAATAATCATTGATCGTTTGAATAAAATTTAAAGCTTTTTTCAAATCTCATTCCATTTTTGTCAAGGATTTCTTAGTCAATACTATTTGAGAAAAGATAAAACATTTTATACTCTCTTATTTACCTAAGGTAATGAATTCTCTTTTGATCACTTAAATACATTTATATAGTTCATGTTATACTCAATGTCTTCCCCTTCGTTACCTCATTTAAGATAATATGTAATAAGATCAAAGCATAACATTCTCTATATAAGATCACTTAATGATGTCAAGTCTGAGGATCATTTACACAACCATCACTTGAGTCTTTTTATAGACATAGGTGATGCATGTCTTATAACAAACACTTACATATTAGTTATAGGTATTGCTTATATCCATTATATAAGAACAACTACTCCTTTTCATAAAAAAAAAAAAAAACACAATATGTATTAGTCTCTACGGTTCTAATAAATTACCAGTATTTAAGAAAGCATTGAAAAAAAATATTTTTAAAACAATACTTTAATGCAATAGAAATCTCATAATTATAATAACTTTTATAATTTTCTTTGCAAAATATTTTTGTCTCATAGACTTTATCTTTACTCTAGATTCATAAATCAAATATTAGATTTACTACTCTAATATTATATACATATTAAAGATAAATTAAACTTTTATTAATAATAAATATGTGTTTACATGAATATAATAATGTCATGTATAACCAACTGATAAGCTGCAAGGTATATTAAATGACAAAAAAAAAAAACACTTAATAAATACCTTTAGAATATAAACAACCAATTTATCAACTCAAAAAGGTTCAAAAATAAAAAATCAAACTGGAAATGTTTTTTATTTCTAGACCCTGATTTACTTTTTTTAGGCAAGATGAAGATTTAAAATCACCACCATTGAACTTCTCTTATCTAAAGAAATTCATTGACATAAAAAACAATAAATTTCATTGCCAAAGAGTGGTCAAACTAAACTAAACTTTTTTATTTTTTTATCGTTTTTAGAAGACTTTATTTCTTATCTCTTAACCTCAAGAACTATAATATTAAGAAAATAATTTTTTAGTCAAAATTAAAATTAAAAACACTAAAGGGACTGGAGTTAAGAAAAAGAGAGTACGTGGACTGGACATAATATTTTCCACCAAATTTGATTTTGTCCATGAAATTTCCTTTTGTTTTACACTTTGGGTATCTTTTGTTGATTTTTCTCTTTCCTTAACAAATTTTAATAAATTGATCATTAATTTGAACATGGAAGGCTAATGTTGAAGAAAAAAAAGGATGAAAATTTAATTACTATAAATTACAATAGTGTTTTACCTAAGTATTTTAATATATATTGTAATTGTAATGTAATAATCCTAATTTCGAGAATACTTTTATTCGAATCCAATACCAACAAAAAGAATGTCATACTGGTGTAATTGGATAGAAGTTAATTTATTTTTGCTAATAGAATATCATGCCATTAACTTTTGGTAGAATTACAAATGAAAAATTATGTGAGAACCCATTTTCCGATTACATTTCCTATTTATACTACCTACAAAACTCAAAATAATATTAATTACGCTTCTTAAATCATTTTGAATCAATATAACATACCATATCCATACTTTACTTTCATTATTAAAAATCTTAAAATGCTTAAAAATAAACCATTAAAAATTAATAAATAATTATTCTAGATTAAAATTTACTAAGTTATAAAATAAAATAATTATTTTACATTGTCACCCTAAAACATCCTATCTAAAATAAGTTATATTGTTATCTACTCCTTATTCCTATCAGTCTATTGCTCCTAGGTCCACTATGAGTTAAACCCTTAGTAGTTGGTTCATATTAACATGTCTATGATTGGTTATTCTCGATCATGATCAATCATTAGTTTACCAATAATCTTATGTTTGGCTCTTTAAACTCATACCCAGATCCTAAGAAGGATCTATGGACAATGTCTTGTTCCAGCTCATCTATATAATACCCAAATTCACTCACCATGGTTGAATGAAAGCTTGTCCCAATCCTATCCAAGCAACAACTGCTTATGAGTTCATCAACCAGGCTTGAATCTAGTAACACTACGATCTTTTTTGCACAAAGTTTTAACAGTGACCCTAATGAGATTCATTATTAAGGTATTTAACATTCACCTATAAGTGAACAACCAGGTATTTTTAGAAAGCCCAGGGAAAAGCTACTTTTTAATACCTATGGAGTCCATTTATTTTATATACTAGAGTGAATAACCAGAACATTTTAAAGTGATATTCTGAATAAAATAAAAGTAGGTTTTTGTTTTGAAATATAAAATGTCGGCCTAATAGGTCTCTTAATATAGGTCAAAACCTGATGGGCCTTGTCTACTTGTTTCATGGCTTAAAAATACATGAGTGAAGGGTCTTGATGATTTTAGGGTTGAGGATCAATAGCAAACAACCCAGAAACTTTTATTGCTTCAGATAAAACTCAACTTGGAATAAAAGTTTGATGTTGTAATAGTAAGTGGATGACCAAGAACATACGAACTACGAGAACAATTCTAAGATTCTCGGCCAAAAATGTTAGAAAATAAATAGAAACCGTTTCAAAAAAAAATAAAAATAAATACTTGAAGATGGATAAGCCTTTAAAAGACCTACTTTGGTTTAGATTAGACTGAACTAACTCAAAAAAGCTAAACTGGGAGTTATAAATGCATTCTAACATGATATAGACAACATCATCGGACGAAGAACATTTATTATATTACAGTAAACTTCATAGAGAAAGATTGTCAAAAAGTTACACCTCAAACTAGATTCAAAAGGAATAACCAGACTGGTAACCAAATGTTTGTCTACTTGTGATTTCCAAAGTTCCAACTCTAGAAAAATAGATAACCATGCAGTAGTGTCCATTTAAATCATGTCAGCCTCAAACCAAACTTGACAAAAAATAGACAATTTAAAGAAGCAATTGTTATAGTTTCAAGCACGGGAATTTAAGACACCAACAATGTCACCCACAGGAGATTCAACAGCATTCAACATGATGTCAACTTTTTTGCAAGTTTAAACTCATAGAAATAAAAACATTAGTAGTGTCCCTCACATGCATAGAGAGACCTTAAATATTCAACAAAAAGGCCACAATCACATGCAATGTACCAAGACAATTAAATCCACATGGAAGGAAACTCAAGGTATGAACATAGAACTGTAAACAATTTCTAGAAAATAGCATAAATTATTAAAAAAAAAAAACATCAAACACAAGATGCATGTTTTAAAGCATAACATGCAGAAAGGAGAAAAGAGGAGTTTACTTAAACAAGTAAGGCGTAGCTGGAGTAGACAAAGTTAGGGCTTTGAGTTCTTAGTGATGGTGGAACTGATTTCCTCTTTCCTTTACACAGAACTTGAAACCTAGAGAATCCTAATCTTTTCAAAAAATTCAGACTTTCTTTCACACCCTATAATTAATCTAACTATTTCTCTCTTAAATTTCTCGAATATCTCACTTTGTTCCTCCGTTTCTCTCTATTTTCCACCCCTGTTTCTCTCTTCTTTCTTCATCTCTCTCTCTCTCTTTTTCTCAAAGGCCCAAGACTATTTATAGAACAAAGAAACTGACCTACCTGAATGAAACTAGGTCGTTGAATGCCTAGGCAATGAAATCAAACCATAGAAAGGGCAGGACAAAGTCAGGACCAGAAGTCCTAGTACAAGAGAGAGCTCATGCGTTTTCCTTGTAAGAGTTAGTGAGATACTCGCTGATATCAAAAACAAAACCACAGAAAAAACAAAACCAAAAGCACAAAAAGAAGAAAGAAGCGAAGTGCAAAGCATGGATTACCAAACGACGCCAAAGCTTATGAGAGGCCGACAATAAAATTACCTAAAACAACCCCTAAATTAGATGAACCAATAACAATGGGGGTAATGGTCTTGAGAGTCTGAAGGGCTTAACAGTTTAAGGTCTAGTTTGAGCCACAAACAGGGTCTACGTTTTGACAGCTGCGGGGAGTCTTTTCGTCTCTCTGGTTTCTGTCATGTGAGAAGAAGACAGACGGGGAGAGTGATAAATATATATACCTGATCCCGAAATGGTGTCGCCTGGTTCTGTCAAATTTCCACAATGCTCTCTGAAGTTTATTTCTTTTCAAAGTTAATCCCCCTGCAAGTTTTCATTTTTACAATAGGCCTTTCATCAATATTAAACAATTAAACCATCCCAATTAGGTCCTTGGCATGACTTAAAATGAGCCTTAAGCTTTTACTTTTCTCAAAATGGTGCCTGGATTTTAAAAAAATTCAATTGAGATCCAAGTTATAAGATACAAAATTTGTTCAATTAAGCCTCTAATTAATTAAAACAAACTTCTCAAATCTTACCAATTCAACAATTTTAATTCTTGATCATTTAACTGCTTGAATTATAACTAATTTTGATCTATAGCATCCTTAGAAAATTTATCTTGCCTATTCAAACTTGAAAAGTTTTGTCCAACCAACTTTAAAAATATATATTTTGGATTTTTTTTTATGTTTTTGAAAGTATTTTTGGTATTTTTTTAAAGATAAATTGATCTGATTAAAACTTTTACATCTATACATAGTATTTCTTTACAGAATAATAATTTATAGGCATAATCAAATATTCTCCATCCATTATAGTCAATATCAGTGTTCCTCATAAAAAGACTTTATTTACCATATATGAATTCTCGTAGTTTGGTGTCTATTTACTCTAGTTTTCACTAGGTAGTGGTAGAATCTTTCTTATCATAAGATCCTTATCTATGAATTCTCTTGGCTAGATCAATTTTTCATGCCTTAGCTATCCTTTTCTGATACAATTGATGATGGCAAATTACAACTAATCTTTTCTTACTAATCGTGTTTGGTTATTCATACTGCAACTTAATCCATTTAGAAGCTTCTAACTTAAGCTCCATTAGAACTCTCAGGGAAAGGATTTCTATTTCCAAAGGCATCAATGCCTTTATCTTGTAAATAAGAGAGTACAAAATAGCTCTAGTTGAGGTTTTTACTGCAATACAATATCATTGGAGAGTGAAGGGAAGCATCTCAAACCAATCTTTATATGTGGTTACTATTTTCTAAATGATCTTTTTGATGTTTTTATTTGCGACCTCTACAACACCATGCATTTTAGGCCTGTATAAAGAGGAGTTAAAGTGTTTGACTTTCATCTTCTTAAATAATTCTATAATAATCTTCTCATTGAAGTTTATAACATTATTTATCACTATTGTTTTAATTGAGCTATGCCAATAGATTAAAACTTTCTCAATGAACCGCTTAACCATTTTATGGGTGACATGGGCATAGAAGTGGACTTCTACCAATATTTTGAAGAAGACAATTGCCACCAAGATGAATCGATGCTTGTTGCTTTCTTTTGGATTGATTGGTCCGATAACATCTCCTCATATTAAGAAGGGCCAAGGTGACAACACGTTAAGTAAAAGAGTTAAAGGCACATTAATCTTGTCACTATACACTTGGAATTTGTAGCATCTTCTAACATGGTCGATACAATCTTTTTTTATTGTCATCTAGAACTAACCAAATCTTTATATTTTTTTTACTCATTATATGTCCATTTGTATGAGTGGTACAAATCCCTTTATGGACTTCTTGTAAAGCTCTTTTAGCTTTCTTTTTCATTCAATCATCTTAGCAAGGTTTCATCAAATGACCTTTATATAAAATTCTCATATTTAGATAATATTCCATTGCCATTCTTTTTAAGGTTTTTGTGTCAACCATGGATTCCTTTAAAGAGTATTTTTAGTATTGGAAAAATTGTTTAATATTATGGTACCAAGGTTTCCCATCCATTTCCTCTTCCATCAAATAGTTCTGGGCTAGATAATTCTTGATTTCCATGTATATGGGTAATACTTTGATCTTACAATCCATTTTGGCCATAAATATCAGGGTTGCCAAAGTGTCATCAAAGTGGTTCTTGTCTCTCCCCATATATGTAAAATCTATTTCTTTGAAGTTTATAGCGAGTTTGGTGATGTATTCCCAATATGGCCTTGATTTTTCATCCTTAGTCTATCATTCTCATTTCACTTAGAAAATGATTAGCATTGAATCTCCATAAACATCCAACCTCTTTATCTTTATTTTCAAAGCAGCTTTTTAAACATGAATGCAAGCCTCATATTCAATTATTTTGTTGATGTAATCAAACTTCAACTTGATTGAGATGGGGTATTGTTTTTATACTTAGGAAAATTATCACAACACCGACTCCATTTCAAGATACATTCACGTCATTGTCGAAGTACATTATCCATCGATCACTTTCGACCTTTTCTTCCACTATCATAATGTTCTCATCCAGAAAATCAAAATCCAGTATCTCATAGTTTTATATGGAATTATCGGCAAGATGATCAACAATTGCACTTCATTTCTCTTCTTTTCTCGTTATGTAGATGATGTTGTATTTTGCTAACAATACTTCCCATGTGTTGATTCGACTTGACAAATATGGCATCTCGAAGATGTATTTGAGAGTATCCATCCTTGAGATCAACCAAGTTGTACAATACAAAATGTATGGTTGAAGTCGCTTAGTATTTCATATTCGACTTGTCAAATGATTTTTGGAATTTCTTATCCCATTTCCCAGGATTATTCTTTTGAAGTATCTGGAAGATCAGCTTGCATATAGTTGTTAGCTGTAAATGAAATCGGCTATGTAATTCAACCACCCTAGAAAGCTTCTCATTTATTTTTCAATCTAATGAACAAGAATAGTTCATATAACTTTGATTTTATTAAGATCTATTTCAATTCCTCTATTTCTCACAACAAATCTTAGTAACTTCCCAGTCTTCACTCTAAATATGCATTTTGTGGGATTCAAATTCAATTAGTATTTTCTTAGTCTTTGAATAATTTCCTTAGAGTTTAGACATGATCCTCTTTTTTTTTGGACTTAGCAATCATATCATCCATATACTCTTTAATCTCTTTATACATCATATCATAGAAGAATGTCACCATTATTCATTGTTAGGTTTCCTTAGCGTTTTTCAATCCAAATAGCATGACTCTATAACAAAAAGTTCCCTAAGTTGTGACAAATATAATCTTCATTTTGTCTTCATTGCCCATTTTGATCTAATTGTACCTAGAGAAACCATTTATGACAGAATAAGTAGAACTCTTTGCAACATTATCCACGAAGACATTTAAATAAGGCAAATAGAAATAGTTTTTTGGGCTAGCTTTATTCAGATCCCTAAATTACACACATAACCTAATCTTGTTATTTGTTTTAAGGACCACCATGATGTTGGATACCCATTGAGAGTATTTGACCACTTTTAGAAATCCAACATCCCATTAATTTCACACTTCTTCCTTAACCTTATATCAATATATTAGGCCTCATCCTTCTCATCTTTTCCTTAACTGACTTACATCCATCAATCAAAGGTAACCTATGTACAATAATATCCATTTTATACTAATATATCAACATATGACAACGTAAACATATCTACATTGTTACACCCAAAGTAATGAAGACTAACCCTTTTTTTTTAAAGAAAAAAGTCTTTTTCTAAGAGGAGAGAGAGAGGTCAACTTTTTAAAAATGAATCATCATCTAATATTATGGTCAATAGAAAAACTTATTTTTTTTATAAATATAATTGTATAAAAGAGAAAAACTATACAAAAATACAAGGGGAATACCCCAAGAAGTACATTATCCCGTTTCCTAGATCCAACTGACCT
>Ga0325402_1003774_pt1 | contig 13816 bp, 13 predicted proteins | sample PopdelMetagenome_22_FD_207212 | JGI IMG/M metagenome (GOLD analysis project Ga0325402, IMG submission 207212) | Populus deltoides microbial communities from Bellville, Georgia, United States - Xylem-PdKOR-R3 | ecosystem: Host-associated > Plants > Phyllosphere > Stem > Wood/Secondary xylem... | reverse complement strand
AAATTAATTGCTGGATTGGAATGATGCAGTCTTTTGATCATGGATATTATGTGTTGGTAAAATCTATTCAAGAGCTCAGAGAGAAAAAAGAAGGTCTTGTTACTGTTGGCATTGGTGGTCCTAGTGGTTCAGGCAAAACAAGGTTGAATATCTATTTTTTTTTTCACTTTCAGAATTTCTATAGTTGTATTTCTGTTGCCTTATTTGATACTTTCTGATTTTACTTTTTTGTTGTTTGATGATCTGTGAAGCTTAGCAGAGAAGGTGGCTTCTGTAATTGGTTGTGTTGTTATATCAATGGAGAATTATCGCATGGGATTTGATGATGGGAGTGATTTGGATTCAATTGATTTCGATGCACTGATACAAAATCTTGAGGTTTGCATTTTCTTCTCAAATTTTGCTACTTGATTGGATTGGATTTTGCATGTGGCAATTCTGTAATATATAGTTAACTGGAAAACTGGTTTTCCAATTCTTAGAAATACCCAAGTGTAATCATTTAGAAACCTATTCTGGTCACGTGTCAAAAAATTTTCTCTGAAGTAAAAGTTATGCCAATGCGTTCTATATAAATTTGGTTTTGTCTATCTTTACACAGTTGTTTGTGTTGGCAATAGGATTTGACCAAAGGAAAAGATACTTTGATACCAATGTTTGATTACCAACAGAAAAGACGTATTGGTTCCAAAGGAATAAAGAGCACATCATCTGGAGTGGTAAGCCAGGGGAACTAACAGTTACTGTGATTTTCCTTGCTTCCATGGAGTTAATTTCTTTAACGTTTCTTTGTTCTTAGGTAGTAATTGATGGTGCCTATGCTCTGCATGCAAGACTGCGCTCCTTACTGGATATCCGGGTTGCTGTGGTAACTTATGCTCTGAAGTTATATATCTTGATTTGAATAAGGGGCTGTGAAGCTGTCATTTTCTTTACAGCTTCAAATACGATGATTTCAAAATATGGTTGGTGGATCAGGTTGGCGGAGTTCATTTCAGTCTTCTTTCTAAAGTGCAATACGACATTGGGGATTCTTGTTCATTGGATTACCTTATTGACAGCATATTCCCACTGTTTAGGAAACACATTGAGCCAGACCTTCACCATGCACAGGTTGGGGCTTTTGTCCTTATCTTATACAATTTTTAAAATGCTGGTTTTCATCTCGGGGTTTTATTCTGCAGATTAGAATAAACAACAGCTTTGTCTCATCATTTAGAGAAGCAATCTACAAGCTGAAATGTAGAAGTGAGGTATGTACATCTTTCCATGGTTCATTGCTAAGTTAAATAGTTGAGAACTAGCTTATTTCCTGTGCTATGCTGCGGGTTGGACTCAAATCATTTTGAACGTAAAAAAAAGTATTCAAGTTTCAGGGAATTCTTTGATATTGCCATTAAACCTAGTCTAGTGAGTCAAACTTGAAACTCCCGACTCGAGTCCTTGCCAAGTCCGAGTTTTCAATTAAATCATGTGAGAGTTGTCTCGATGTGATTCGGTCAATTTGCGGGTTCCAAGGCAAAAAAATCAAAGGACAAAAAAATGACAAAAAATAGAGACCAGACATGCGAATTTAAAAGCAACTTGGATGGCCGTTGAAAAGGGGTTTGACTTTTAAAAAAAAATTGAAGTCAACATCTTTTTTTTTTAAATATTGAGATGATGATATATTGGATCGATTCCGGTCAACCTGATTAACTCTCCAGACCCGTGACCTGAGATGTGGATTCTAATGGGTTCAATAACATTTTTATTTTATTTTATTACATGGTAAAAAAATAAAGATCAATTAAAAATCCACACGATATTATAAGATGAAATTGAAAAAAAAACAATAAAAAAATTCATCAAAAATCCAATGCTAAAGGTTTTTTTTTCTTAAAAAAAGTTAGGCTAGGCGTGCGGGCCTGAGTGGTTCAATGTATCAGGGCCTTCAAAAATCCACCACCATTGAAATCCCATCGTTGATTGGAACCTATCAACACCAAGTTTGACCATTTTTTGCTGTCAGTATCACGACAACTAATTATTTTCTCCTGCAACTTTCTCTTTCCTCTCTAAATCAGGGATTAAAAAAGAATCAAAATAAAAATTGTCGCAAATTTAGGGTGTGCCATGTATTTTATTCGTGTTTTTGGCTCTTAATTTCATATAATTAGAATGTAGAAGTATGCAATTGAAAAAAAAGTTTGGAAATAAATAAAAAAAACTGGGCAGTGGGTTCCCTGTTGTTCATATGCACAATGGCTGACCTTATACCTTTTTAGTTCTTATTATTTGCCTATGTCCTTCATGTACACTACGTGAGTGAGATAGTTGTGAAAATTCTTTTGAAGGATGAGGATTTCTTGTAATCTTCAATTTTTGTTTTAATGGTAAAGAAAATCTGCATATGGTGCAGACCATGACAAAACACTGCTTCTTAACAATGGATGGGTGCGTAATCAATAACAAGTGTGTAATTTAAAGCATTGACCAGTGCATATGTTATCTTGTTGATTTTGAATGATATTCAATGTCAATTATCAAATGCTTCTCAGGAATTACATTGAGTTGCACTTCTTGTTATTGCTCATGGAATTACCTTTCCCTCACTTTTTTTTTTTGCTGTATAGTTCATTATTAGCTACTAAATTAATATGCATCACCTGCACCCTTTGATTAAATGTTACTTAAATGCTAACTTGTTGCGACAGTCACCAGATCGACATCCTGCTTATGCCTTCCAAGGAACGGCACATACAGATAAGCTAGTGATTCTTCACTCTGTTTCTTACCATAATATCAGTGCAAAACCAAGTGTTTATTCTCTGAGCTTTGAGTGTGAATAATTGTGATTGGAACTTTATCTTGGTTGCAGTTTTATTGAGATGTACCTTAGGCCTCCTTCAGCAAGTGAAGAAGCACTGACAAATGATTGGATCAAGGTGCGGCAGTCTGGCATCAAATATTATCTATCACTTGGGGACCAGAGAATTGTTGACAAAAATTTTATTATCAGGCCAAAAGCTGAGTTTGAGGTAAGGGTCTTCCGAGATTGCAATTATAGCATAAACATGGACTTTGAAAGCAAAGTTTATTATCAAAATCAAATTCTAGCTCCCAGAAAGAAATTAACACCCGTGGCCAATATAGAGGAATAAATTCTTAGCATTACTTTTCAGATGGAAATGAATGCAAGTGGGCAATTTTCTGAATGTAATGGTTCATTTCTCAGCCTACAAAAAAATGTTAAATTACTGTTCTACAACTTTCCAGAAAAGCTGCAAGACTAATGTCAGTCATCTTTAAAGTACAAGGGAATTCATGGACCTTCATTGCAGTGCGTGATCATTAGGACCATGGATAGGTAGGTACCTGTGAAATAATCATTCTTCCTCACATCTGCATATGGCTGGGCACACTATTCAGGCATCTTATCAATCAATCAATCAATCAATCAATGAACGTAAACTCGTGATAAACAAATAAAAGGGAAAGAATTCCTAGGAAATGGAACCTTTGGCAAGGTTCTTCCCCACACCTGTCCAGTAGTCTACTGCAGTTACTAACAAGGACATTTTGTTGCTTCTGGAAGCTTCAGCACAAGATCCATACTATCTAGACAATTGTATTTGAGACATGGTCCCTACATTCAAGATGCATAGGCTTCTTCCATTTCCAATCAATACTGTAATCCTATCCATTATTGAAACTGGTAGCTTAGAGGTCTTAAATGCATCTTTTCTTATGTTTTTTGGAATCTGTAGTCTCTTTATTTTATATGGTGTCTGTTTTTATAGGACAACATTAGTACAACTTGAAATGTAAGTTCAATTCTTTTAAAAACTAGACTCTAATATTTCACAGAATTTGTAATCTTTGGTGGTTTTGCTTACCTATTTTATCATTTAATGTTGAGACAGGTTGGGAGAATGACACTTGGTGGGTTGCTGGCTTTAGGGTACAATGTTGTAGTGAGTTATAAACGGGCATCTTCATCTGTTAGCAATGGAAATCTTTCACTGTCGTTAGAGACCATCGATACTCTTGGTGAGACATTCGTGGTGCTGAGGGGCATGAATAGGAAAGTATGGATCCATCTTTTTGATTAAGATAACATGTAGGAGGCTTCACAATCATTTATTTGTTGTGTTCTTATATTTTTCCAAGCAATTGAGTAAGGTACTGGATAATTAGTAGAACAAGATAGCTATTTACCTTTATTATTATTATCATTACCCACCCGCCAGCTCACCCACCCACCCACCCACACATTTTGTGGGATAGAAAATTTTTTATTGGAAAGAATAGAATCTGCAAAAACCTGAGGGTGAGTAACATATCCACCAGCAAGTGACAGGAAGAAAGTGAAGGGGAAAATGTGACGAACAATAAGAGTGCTCCAATTCTAAGTTAGTGATTTTCGCTAAATGCCCCTGGATTGTTACATCACAAAAATGCAGGAAACACGATCTTATTCCAGAATTGTTTCTACAAAAAAGTTATGCAAATAACGATTCTTGATAACTTTTTGCACGAGTGCATGAAGCATCTAGTTTTTCAGTTTGCTTTAGGGAGATTGAATGAATGGAAATTTTTTCTTCATGATGAGTGTTGTGCATGGGGGACATTAGCACACAAGTTCATGGATCTTCTGATTGCCAAATGTTAGTAGAAATTTCCTAATAATCATGATGGAGATTTCTTATTTTGTTATGCTGTGTACATGATTAGCATGTAACTGAACAGGCTGATTCTAGTTCTGTATCTTCACTCATTACTCCAGCTGTTGGACGGCATGTTTCATGACTCAGCTTGAGTGTCCACTAAATCATATCATCCAATTTTTGTTATGTATTTTCCTCAATCTATATGATACATATGATAGTAGCTGGGCCAACACTTTCCATTCTCGTAGTAAATAGCTGATCTTTTATGTGCTATTTTTTGTTCAGTACCAGAAATTAGATTGGTCCTTGGACTTCCACTTGGGAACTATGGCCAAAGCTTTCATTTATCTTGGCTATTCTACTTTTATGTAGACTGTTGGAGCAGAGGCAACAAGGATGGGTGTTAATGGACCTTGGATCACCAAGTCATATCTGGAAATGATTCTTCAGAGAAAAGGTTGGAACTGGCATGATAACTATCAATACTCTCTGTATAAGCATTTTGGTTGGTTTGTCTGGTATAGATCAAAAGTTCTTTCTACAATTTGCTACTTCACTTGCAGGTGTACCACGTCTTAACACACCACCACTATTGGCTAATACTTCTATGACAAGCAATCAAGAAAGGGTCATTGTTGCCCCAAGGCCAATCCGTACCTCTCCAAACCTTGTTAATCGGCTTGAGGATTTATCTCAACCATGGACTCGGTCTCCAACAAAATCTAAAATGGAGCCTATAGTAGCAACATGGCATTTTATATCATCAGATACGTCACATGGGAGTTCAGTAATAGGTAAGTGTCCTCTACCTGGAAGATTGTTACAAATGTTCATGAAGTGTTATTGGTGATGAACTACATTGTCAGAGTGTTATCATTACGTTTCGTGAATTCTCTCATGAAGCAACCACAGATTCTTCCTCTTTCAGGGATAACATGAAGATTGCTCCTATGCCTGATTCATATGATTTGGATAGAGGGTTGCTTCTTGCTGTTCAAGCAATACAGGTAACGAGTTAAATTTTTTTTTGAATGTGAGATTAGTGTAATTATACACGCTCAAGTTTAAGAAGCTTACCAGTACAATCAGTCTGGTTAAAAATTATGCAATTTTACATATTTTTTCAGGCTTTGTTGGAGAATAAAGGCCCCCCTGTCATTGTTGGAATTGGTAATACATGCTTTAAAGTCTCTCTCTCTCACAGGCACAGACATTTCAAAAAAAGAATTTTTGACCACGTGCTCTTTAACTATGGAATATTCTTGAAAGTAATTCAGTTGTTGGTGCAAAGTGTTGTGTCATTCAAGTTCATAAATGTCATGGGCAAGTGCACAATTAAATCTCCTTATGTCAATGTTTTCAGAAGCGTGATCATAGTAATATGTTTGTAATTGATTTGATTTGATTGTAATTTTAATTGCAGACACATATTTGTGCACAAAATAAAGAATTTTAATCTCCTTGTGTAATTTTTTGTCATTATGGTTTCAAAGAAGACCATGGCATTTCCTATAACGGTGCTCAAATGATAAAAAAAAAAAACTTCTGGAACCATAAAATTCCTCTTGGAAGAGAAAATTTCTTTGAGGAATCAATTTCCTGTGACATTGTGGTGTTTGCTTTTAGCAATTTACTTTGTTTAAGTTCATAAATATTGCCTTTTCTAATCTCATTGTTGTTACAGGAGGCCCAAGTGGATCCGGAAAAACTAGTCTGGCTCACAAAATGGCTAACATTGTTGGGTGCGAAGTAGTTTCCCTTGAAAGCTATTTTAAATCCAAACAAGTGAGAGATTTTAAGTATGACGACTTTAGCTCTCTAGATCTGTCTTTGCTTTCAGAGGTAGGGAGACGCAAATTTTATTCATCTTATGCAGATCTTTTCTACATCAATAATGCTATCATTTGTTAGATGGCTGTTCAGATAAGATTGCTTGGAAATATTAAAATATGGTAGAGCAAAGAGATGGAGTAAAATGTAAAAATGTGTTTGTTTGGTCAAGCATTTGTTTCATACTTTCAGTGTTTAGAAGAGATTTATGCACCAGCATCCATCTCCATCATCCAATCATGACATGTGAGAATTCTTCAAATTCTTGTATTCCTGATCTCTCATTTTTTATTAAACATTTCTTGACCTCCCTTATCGTCTCAGCAGTTAAGCATTTGTCAGAACCCTTTTGGTTTGAAAATAATTCTGTTTTCTCATGCTACAATCCTTTTCTTTCCCTCTAAATGGTTTGACTTGGGGAAAAGAAGGGTATTTTTAAAGAAACTGTTCTGTTTACTACTTTGAGATTTTCTTAGAAGATTATTGCTAAATTCCTCATTCATTGGGGTTTTTTAATTGTCAAGAATATACATCAAACCATCCGATCCTTAGCTGGCCCTTTTGCAATATTTAAATCCTTCATCAGAGCAACCTGACATATACTTGTTTGTGAATCCTTCCATGCATGCAACAAAATTCTGTTCCTTTTGATTTGTCAATTTTTCTTCTTTTAATGCGTCGGGTTCAAAATGCTATACATTTACCTACTTTGTTATGTACAGTATGTCTTCTGTAAATAGGCTTATTATAGATACCATGACATCAATTCAACATTTGCTGGTAATAATTGCAGATTATTGCTTTGAAGAAAAGTCACATTCATTTCACTTGGTTTGCCTTTTAAGTTCCTGGAAAAAATATTTGCTTTTGACATACAGTTATTGTTCTATCATTCTCTTACAGAATATCGGTAACATAAGGAATGGTAGAAGAACAAAAGTACCCATGTTTGATTTGGAGACTGGTACTCGTAGTGGATTTAAAGAACTTGAAGTTTCTGAAGATTGCGGCGTGGTTTGTTATCATACTTATACAGCTCCTGGAACTTGCTATCATGGGTTTATTTTTTTTATTTTGCAGTAATGTATTACACAATTACATTTATCTGTCTTTATTTTAATCAAACTTCTATAAAGAAGAAAAGAAGATATCACTTGATAATATTCTGACATAAAGCCCAAAGGGTTAATGGGGAGGCAGAGATGGGCTTAAGGTACAGTCCTACTTAAGTCATTTAATTATTCGAGTGTTGTTTCAATTAGGAACCTTATCCTGTGATTCAGGGTATCACGATAAGATTTAGCTTATGGTAAGTTAGAGATCCACTAGATTCCTTTACAGGAAAATTTATCCCTTTAGTGTGGCTTTAAGGATTCATGTTATTCTGCAAGTAGGCATATATATACAATACAATTTATCTCTAGTGGAGCCTAGTATGATGTGTTAAGCAAATTGCTGGTGCTAGGGTGCTAACCTTTTCAAAGTAAGAAATAATGAAAATTTTCCTTTACAGAGATGGTGATGTCGGTGAAGTATTTTTTGGTGCACTTGGATGGAAGAAAATGCAAAGATTTTTAATAATCACTTCACATGTAGGCTGGTTTTGTGGGATAAGATAGTTTTCTTCGCTTCTTTGTGATGTCATCTGGCAGGTGCATTTAGGTGCTCTTCTCTAGTGGATATTCAAAGGGATTGGTCTGCTTCATTGTTTAGATCAAGATTGTTCCTTATCCCTTTTTGGGAGGATGTCTTGTCCTCAATTTGTGCTGTACAATTCTTTCTTTCTAATAACAGTTTCTCCTTTTTTTTTCCTGAAAATTAGAATAACGATAACAACAACAATAATAACTTTAGAAGGGGGGAGGGGGAAAGCATGAGAGACGGGGTGCACAACATTTGTGTCTATCAGTCTATTTGAGAAGGATATAACATACCAAAAAGAGGAGAGAGTGGAGAATACAGAAGTGGAAAGATTACAAAAGCTATTTCTGACTAGTTTGAAAATTTGTCAAGATGTTTTAATTCATGCCTTCCATCATTAAGTCCTGTCTGGAGATTACACAAGGCGAGCCTTCTAAAAACAGTATGACTACCTGTGACTAAATTTCTTTCCTCAAAATGCTAAACCTTGTTTTAATATGGGGCATATTTACTACAAACTAGCAGTGAACCTTACAGAAATTTGAATGTGAACTGTTTCTCATTAACTTAACTGAGCTCCAAATGCTGTGCCATCAGTTGCTGTTCCTGTGTTGTTAAGGATATGGAAGATTGATGCTATATGCTCGTATTTTAATGCTACATTTGTTTCAGCAGTTTTTTAGATAAATGCTTAGTGGTGTTAGAATTTTGTAAAAAAATGAAACCTGGAGATGTTAAGAAGGGTCAAACATTTTAATACAAAATTATTCGCTTACTACTTTTCAGTTTCTCATTATATGCACGCTGTTCAGTGCATACCATGTATAGTAGAATTGGATCCACACTGGCTATAAGTTTTATTCATCTTCATGGAGGCTAGTTAGAAAAACAAGTGTTCATGTAATGCATCTTTACAGTTTTATATGATCATAGCAATTGATATTTCCACTTATGAAATCCTTTGCTAATAGTGGTGATTTAAGTTTATGCTATGTTATTTGACTTTATTTTTAAATCATTCTTTCTTTTTTCCAGATCATTTTTGAAGGGGTGTATGCTCTGCATCCTGAAATCCGAAAATCACTTGACCTGTGGATTGCTGTTGTAAGATGAATTTGCACTCCCTTTTTTTAGGCTTTATTTTCAGAGAGAGTGTGCGTGGATGTTCTGATTTCTAAAGACATTTTCTATTGATGATGAGAAAGTTTTGTTGTGAAGTAACTTCATCTTTTGTGAAAACAGGTTGGTGGTGTGCATTCACATCTTATTTCTCGAGTTCAAAGGGATAAAAGTAGAGTGGGTTGTTTTATGTCCCAAAATGAGATCATGATGACAGTGTTTCCAATTTTTCAGCAGCATATTGAGCCGCATCTTGTTCATGCACATGTTAGTAGACCCCTACTGTCTGATCTTCTTATTGTTCTTTATGTTTTACTGTGAAAGGTATTTCAATGTTTTCCATGTTTTAAACATTGGTCTTGTCAATAGTTTATCTTCCCACAGAGACACATGTATGTGCTACTGAGATAAGCCTTCTTTTATTGAGACATCGTCTTGAAAAGTTCTGGAAATATCTATAACATTTAGTAGAAAAGGTTAAGTTCCTTGAATGCCCAAGAAAAAAGAATAAGGTCACTTTGTCACATTAAAAATTGAATGCCATTAATCACATATTTTTCGATCAACCAAAGATCAAAATTATCATTGTCAATATGTTAATAGAAGTTCAAGTCATCATCAAAATGGATTGCATAGAACCTCTGAAATGTATTTTTTTCAGATCTTTCAGGAGAAGAATTCCATTCTTGATTTTTCACATTTATACTGGTGCACTTTCACACTCATTTGTCTACATCTTTTATGTTGGAAACATACAAACTGTAGTTAGTAATGATACATGTCCCTTCATGTTTCTTGAAAATATTGATGTTCTGTTACAGTGCATTTCTGAGGACTGATATTCTATTTGCAAGTTTAACTTGGAGGTTTTTCAATATTCTTATATTGTCGCAGCTCAAAATTCGAAATGACTTTGATCCTGTTCTTTCCCCTGAGAGTTCTTTGTTTGTTTTGAAGAGTAATAAGCAAGTAAGTGCACTTTCATGATTTGGTGGAAGATTATGTACCGTGGTTTGTGTCTGATCTACTTTTATTGTTTGTGATCAATAACAGGTGGCTTCTCAAGATATTTTGAAAATCTTAGATCCTGTGAAGTTGTGCAGTTTTGTTCAGAATTTCATTGATATATATTTAAGGCTACCTGGACTTCCTACAAATGGGCAGCTGGCAGAGAGCGACTGCATACGATTCAGAATCTGTGAGGGTAGATTTGCATTGTTGATACGAGAGGTTCGTATATAATGTATTGGAGTTATATGACATGTTTCCTTGTCAATTTATAATGTATTTTCTATCTTCAATTTCTAGTGAATGCTTGATTTTTATTTTCTAATGTTTTCAACAATAGCCTATAAGAGAAGGGAATTTCATTATTCAACCAAAAGTGGATTTTGATATCAGCACCAGCACGGTCGCTGGCCTTCTTAACCTTGGGTAAGACCATGTGTATAGTTTTGCTTTTCTTTTCATATGAGCTTATCTTCACATTTTTATTCCTAGTTAAGACAATTTAAATGCTATAGCATGTGTATATATCTATCTTGTTGAGTCCCGTTGTTTTTATAATTGAGGAGTTGACATGCTCAAAACCCTTGATTAAGTGGACACTATTCCATCCTCGTGCTTTTGTATCACAGCATGTGAACAATCCTTCCATCTTCTGGATATCAGTGAAGAACAATTTGTTTCTTTTAGGCAGTTACATAAATTTAACTGCTGTAAACAAACAAACAACTGTTTTTCTAGCGTTTATTATGTCATTATTTTGGAAAATACAAACGTATCATTTACTTTTGATGGGCAGTATATAGCATTTTCTGCTTGTTTTAAGCATTCTAGTGTTCTTCCTTTTAATGCTTTACAGCTGAACAACTGATGGATTTTACAATTCATTGATGTATTTTCTGTTATCATGCAATATCAGGTATCAAGCTGTAGCATGCATTGAAGCATCTGCATATATCTACCAAGATGGAAAGGTATAATATCACTGGATTTCTCTTGTAATTTATACGTCCAATCTTCCAAATTGTGTACAGTCCTCGGTTCTGTTTTTGTAATTAAATTTGTCAACTTATTCTATAGTTTTTGGGCTTTTTTTTTATCAGTTGAGCTGTAGCTTATCTTAAAATTGTCCTAAAGGAAATTTCATATTAAGTACTAACCATGGATATTGATTAATTAAATTAAGAAGCACGACCCAGGTCTTCATGGTCCAAGATAATTAAACCATCATCAGTGCCTGATGATTATTTCCATAACCTTAAGCACTAATGCTTGATGATGCCAGGTTTTCATGTATTCCATGCTTCTTGTCTTCTGTTTCCTGTATATAAGCTTCTCATATGCGTGGCTTTCTGAATGAGTTTCATTTTTTATTCTGATTTGTAGATTCTCATTGAGGTTGATCATCTGCAAGACACCCCTAGTCCTTACTTACAGATCAAAGGGGTTAATAAGGAAGCTGTGGCTGCAGCTGGTTCAACACTTAAACTGGATGGTTCATATACAACTAAGGTTTTGCCTTCAGTTCTGCGTGTATAGTTTTATCTTCAGCCCTGGGACTTCTTCGGCCTCATTATTTGGATTGGCTCTTTTGTTGTACTTTCAGAGTTATCTGCAGATCATTTTGGAAAGATTACCAGCAATGCAAAGAAGTTACAGTGGAATTCATGCTCAACAAGCTGCAAGGTTGCAGGAACTTGTTGAATTTATACAATCTCAGGTATTTTACTATTATTGAATGGGATAGCAGCCATCTGGTTGTGACATTTGATTTTACTTGAGGGAAAATTAGTGTAAGATATCAGTCCTGTTCAGTCTTCTATGTTGAAATAGGCAGCATGTATTGATAGAGGGCCAGGACATCTTTCCAGTTAACAAACTGGTCAATGAGAGACAAACTTACTGTTTGATCATCACGGGGCACCTTATAATCCCTTGCCCGGCCCGCTGCTCATGCCCCCCACCCCTTCTTTTTCCTGATTCTGGTTCGATAGGTTATCTGTTAAGTCCAAAAGAACTAACCATTATTTGAGAAATGACCTTTTAATATTCAAGGTTGAGCCGCTGAGGAGTTCACTGTTTTTATATTACCATGGCCAAAATGACAGGGAAGCAGCTCAGCTTCAGAATCCTCTCCAGGTAGGGACGCTGCTCCTTTAGAAGGGGTAATTGAGGACATGCAGGCTAGAATCAAAAGGCTGGAAAGATGGCATGCTATCAACACGGTACCTAAATTCTTTTAGTAATCCATGTGTCCATGTTGACTTCATTTGGATTTTTATTCAAATTTACACTCTTTTTGGAACCTTAAATGCCTGCTTTTCCAATGAAATTGATTTTTTGAAAATGGCAACTATGGACCATGTTAGTAACTCCAAATCTCTTACCATATTTTGCAACGATGGAATTGGCATTCAAGCGGGATGTTCCCTATTTCATTTTCTTTTTTGTATTGTTTTTTCTTCTTTCTCTTTGGAGAGAAAAAGCAACCTTGTATTGTTTCACTGGTTTAGTATCTTTGGAATTGGAACTGGATGGTCTCTATGCCATCTGGTAAAAAAGAAATGCGATGCTGTTCCAACTGCATAGTATCCCTACATCACTGGTTAATGCATTCACTGTGCAGGTGCTATGGACTTTTCTGATGTCTGCCCTTGTTGGTTATTCGCTTTACCAAAGGAAGCACCAATGACATTTCTCGGATGTGTTGCGAGTTTTTAAAGGTAACAGAGTCTCATTGCATTGAAGTGAGCAATGTTGGGCTAACAGAAACTTCTGACAGTTGCATGTTTCTCCTGATATGCGACTTTGAGTTGCAAAGTTTTTACCTCGAATCTTATTTTCTTTTCAACAAACTTGGAGCCTGCTGTTCAATTGCTCGACTTTGTAAATACATGAATTGGGTGGAAATGTGAATAACTATTTGACGTTGGAGAGTAAACATGAGTTCTCTTGTAATCGAGCTAAGAGTTCTCTTCTTTTTCTTCGTTTGGTTCACAGCTTTAGCATTTGATTTTATGTGTGGCGACTCGGTTAAAACATTATATAATCCCTCAAATATAAAGTTGGACAGCTGATGGGAAGAAATGAATCACTGCTAACGCGACAGTTCTCTGTATCCATGCCATGCTACCAATCTGGTTTCTGCCTTTTCTTCTTTCATAAGCATCGTGTTCATTCGGACATTTTATTGCCAAGAGTTTCTTTTTAAAACACGTACTTGGTAAAAGAGGAAGATCAAATTCTCTCCCTCTTCTCTACGTGGATTGAGATTTCAAGCAACAGTAAGTAAATAACAGCTGAAATAAACAAAATTTAAAGGTAGACGTAAAACAAAAACTAAACCGGGTCCAACGGAGAAATAACAGGTGTAAATATGACAAGCCTTGATATGCTTGACTGAACTAGAGAGGTGAATTTATCTCTGATATGCAAAATTTGGTTCGAGGGATCCGACCGTAAAGCTAAAAGAATATGACAAGCTCCATCAATATTGTTGGATAAGCCTAATGCTCAGTCGGATGATCTGATCCAGGAGCAAAGCAAGTAAGATTTTTTAAGGGAGTGTT
>Ga0325402_1003770_pt1 | contig 13824 bp, 6 predicted proteins | sample PopdelMetagenome_22_FD_207212 | JGI IMG/M metagenome (GOLD analysis project Ga0325402, IMG submission 207212) | Populus deltoides microbial communities from Bellville, Georgia, United States - Xylem-PdKOR-R3 | ecosystem: Host-associated > Plants > Phyllosphere > Stem > Wood/Secondary xylem... | reverse complement strand
CCTTGTTACTGCACCTTATCAAGCATCGCGAAGATTTTTATTGGGACTATCCCCAGATGTAAAATTAGCACTACTCAAGCTTAGAAAAAACTAATACTCGATATACGTGATTGTATTGTTATTAACTTAGGATATTGAATTGTCTTCCTAGTTTGATTTTTTTAATAAAAGAATAGCACTATTTATTTTTAATAGCAAAATAATACAATATGAATTTTTCTTTTCTTTTTTTGACAAAGTAGCATAGTTTGTCAAAGTTGAGAATAAAAAATTTGTAAGAAGTCAAGGTTGGGAATACAGAAATTATTAAAATGAGCTGGCACAAGTCTCAAGAAAAAAAATAATAAAAAAAAATGAAATAAAAAAATTCAAAAGGCACACTGAAAATTCAAATATAACATTATTAATATTATAAAAAATATCTTGATACAAACCTCATGAATATCATATCCAAAAACCTATAAATAAGTTTGAACACAATTCTAAAAAGCTAAAAATAAGATTTGAGATAGAAAGTGTGACACAATATTTACCTTCAACTAAGACACCAACACTATTGGAATTCAAGGCCCCAGCCAATAATTAATGAATCGTGAATGAGAAATATAAGAAAGATATCACGAAAACAATTGTTCTTTAACAAGCATATAGAGTTGCAGCATGTAGAAAAATTTATTATTAAGTAAACTGATATTTGTTTTTACAAAGAAGTATTTATACTTCCTATACAACCCTAATGGACCCAAAACTTGTGGGCTGATACGAATCGATTTAAAAGTACGCCCGAGTAATGTAAATAATCCCAAAACCTATTAAAAATAAATGAACATTCAAGCACAAATCATATACTAAGATGCCAAAATTAATAATGAAAGAAAAATGTAAGATAGATAAAAATATCTAGCTTAAATAAATATACAGCCAACTTAGGTATCCTAAATAGCCTAGGATATAATTGTTGACTTTAAATATACCAAATAAGCTAGGAGATTTGTTGCTAAATTTGTCACACATTTACTTACCTTGTAGATTATTGAATCCTTGCAAAATATAGAAAAAACAATAAAGATAATTATTCCTTCTTTTTTTTGTCTTTAGTTTCCTCTTATAACTAGGATAATCTTAACTAATATTTACCACACAAGGAAACCCTTACTTCTATTAAGTATCCTCATAGAAAATGAAATCTCCCAAAATATTTTGTCCAAATATCCTTATAATGTGAAGATTAATTGTTGCCACCTATTTTTCCTTGTAGAGAATGAAAAGTTTTTCAAACAAGGCTACCAATTATGCTGTTAGCCTTAAGCCCAAGTTAGGGTTAGGTTGGGTTTTGCTTGCACATGGGTTAGGTTGATTATAGGCTACTCTTTATGTATTGAAGCCTCATTAAAGTCAGTCTTAAACCAAATGCTTTCAACAACCATAGTTAAAAACTCATTTCGCTTATTGGTTTTTAACCTTGTGATCGGCACTTTAACGGATTCTTTGTCATAGATGGTTGATCCTTATCAAACTCTCTCTCTTCAAAAGGATTCAACTCAAACAAATAGAGATCAGAAACATTGAAAGTAACACTAACACCATACTCACTTAGCAAATCCACTTTTTAGGTGTTTGAATTAACTCATTTAAGGATTTGAAATGGATCATCACTTAGAGGTTGCAATTTTGATTTTCTATAGTCCAGAAACCTCTCCTTTCACATATACACCTAAACCCAATCACCTGATTGAAAAAAGAACTCGTTTACGCCTCTTATTTGTCTTGAATGCATATTAGTCATTCTTCTTCTCTATATGTTTTTGTATACTTTCATGGAGAACCTTCACCATCTATGTTTTTATATTTTCATCAAAACTACACATTTTCATCAACAGTTAAAAGAATCAAATCTAATGGGGTTAATGGGTTAAAGCTATAAATGATCTCAAATGGTGAAAAATCAGTAGTAGAATGCTCACTACAATTATAAGCAAACTCAATAAATGGCAAACAACCTTCCTAATTTTTAAGATTCATTTTAATAACACTATGTAAAAGTGTAGTTAAAGTCTTATTTACTACTTCTATTTTCTCATCCATTTATAGATGACAAGTTATCGAAAACAACAACTTAGTTCCTAACTTTCTCTATAAAACCTTTCAAAAATAGCTAAGAAACTTAACATCATGATCTAAAACTATACTCTTAGAAACCCTATAAAGTCATATTATTTTCCTAAAAAACAAGTTTGCTATGTTAGTTGCATTATTAGTTTTATGACATGTTATGAAATACATCATCTTTGAAAACCTATTAACAACCACAAAGATAGAGTTTCTATCCTTTTTTGACATCGGTAAACCTAAAACAAAGTCCATAGAAATATCTACCTAAGGTTCTTTAGGTATAGGCAAAGGAGTATACAAATCATACGATAAGATCTTAGACTTAGCTTTGCTATATGTAATGTATTTATCATAGATTTTTTGTATATCTCTTTTTCAGACCAATAAAAAGTATTCATGTAATACATATAAAGTCTTGGTGAAACCAAAATACGTCATTCAACTACCCCTATTAGCTTCATGAATAAGCAATTCATGCATAGAACTATTAGGCATACAAATTCTATTTAAAAGAAAAACAATTATCCATCAAGCCAATAGAACTTTCCAAAAGCTGAATTTTCACATGCATGAAATACATTAGCAAAATAACTATCATTCAAATACAATTCTTTCACATATTTAAATCTTAACAACTTAGCATTCAAAGTAGATAGAAGAACATACTTTTATGATAGTGCATCATCCATTATATTTTCATTACTTTGTTTATATTTAATCACATATAAAAATGTTTTAATGAATTTCACTCACTTGGCATATCACTAATTCAACTTATCTTGTCATTTCAAATGTTTCAATGGTTTATAATTTGAATAAATCATGAATTTTGTTTCCATAAGTAATGTTGTTATGTCTCCAAAGTTCTCACCACATCATAAAGCTTTTTATTATAAGTATGGTAGTTCAAGGCTGCATCATTAAGCTTTTTACTAAAAGAAGATATAGATCATTTATCCTGCATTAAAATAACTCCAATACCTATTTCTAATACATCACATTCAATCTCAAAAGCTTTTGTAAAGCCATGTAAAGCTAATAAAGGTGTTGAATAGAGTTTTTCTTTTAACAAGTTAAATGCATTATCTTGCTCAATTTTCCATTTAAAACCAACTAAGTTTTTAATAATCTCAATTAAAGAGGTGAGACTAGAGTACTAAAATCTTTGACAAAACGCCTATAGAAACTAGCCAAATCATGAAAACTTCTTGTCTCGATGACTAATTTAGGCGTAGGCTATTCTTGGATAGCGTTAAATTTTTTCTCATCAATCTCAATACCTTGTGCACTAATAACATAACCAAGAAACGTAATTTTCACCATGCAAAAGGTACAATTCTTCAAATTAGCATACAACGATTCTTTACACAATACATCAAGTACATTACATAAATGTTTAACATGCTCGCTTAAATCCTTGTTATAGATCAAAATGAATAACTATTAATTTTTCTATGAATGTACACAACGCTTGATTCATCAATCTCATAAAAGTACCAGGTGCATTAGTAAGTTCAAAGGACACAACTAACCATTTCATTCTTAATCTTAAACTTAGTTTTTCATTTGTCACATTCTTTTATCTTAATTTGATAATATCTATTTTCAAATTAATTTTTAAAAATACACAAGATTCTTGTAATTCATCTAATATATCATTAATCCTAGGAATATGATATCTATATTTTACTGTCATGTGGTGATCGTACGATAATCAACACATATCCTCAAAACTTTATTCTTTTTATACATAAGTAAGACTAGAGCAATATATGGACTCATGCTCTCTCATATTTACCCCTTTGACATCAACTCCTCTATTTGCATTTAAAGTTCATTTATCTTCTTAGGATTATTTTGGTAGGCTGATTGGTTAGGAATCATAACTCTAAGTACAAGATCAATTTGATGTTCAATTCTCCTTATTAATGGCAAACCACTTGAAATCTCTTCAAGAAACACATCATTAGATTTGCATAATAAATAAATAACCACACTAAAAATATAGTGATCAAGTTTGTTAGTGTTAAAATAAGTCTCTTTTGTACATGAGTACAATCAATGAGTTGTTGGAATAAAAAAAAAATTAACCTCTCCTCTCTTGCATAAAAAAATGGTTGTTTCTTTGATTTTTTCACGATATCCTCTTTTCTCGCCCTTACTTTCTTCTCTTCTATTATCTTACCTGCATTCTCAGCTAAATTCATATTTATTTCATTAATGGTCAGATTTGATTGCTTTATCTCACCCTATTTCTCACTTGTATTTTCTCTCTCCTCTTCCTTACTTTCCCTTTTCATTTTTATTTGATCTCCATAAACCTGTTTAGGTGATAATGATACAAGAGTGATGGTTTTATTATTTCTAAAACCATCATGTATTTCTACTCTATCAAATTATCATGGATGGCCCAACAATAATTGACTAACATGCATAGGAACCACATCACACAACACTTTATCATGATACCTTTCAATAAAAAAATAAAACCAAGACTTGTTTTGTAACTTTATTTTCACCGCATTCATTCAACAATTGCAATATATAAGGTTTATGACGTTTAACATTGTTTAAATATAATTTCCTAACAATAGTAGTACCGATAATATTATTATTTATTATTATAATAATTGACTCACATGCATAACTATCATTATTTATGATCATAATACATACATTGGTACGAATATGACATCGTGTATGAAAGGTGTTCTCTTTTTATTGCTCAACATTATCTTTTTAAATACGAATGTTAAGTGTATTTATAATAACCAAATATTCACCCTCAACTAAGTACTCAACATTCTCATCACTATAATCTTCAAATTGTGGCATCTTATCCTCTTTAGATCTATCATTTTTTTTATTTAATCTTACCATGATCATTCAAAATCATAACCCTCTTATTTAAACATTGAGAAACAATGTTTTTTAACCCCTAAACACCTGAAATACTTAATATCATGATTACGAGTAAGTTGAGTATTAAATTTACCTTTAGATTCCATAAGGACCTCTTTCTTGGCTTTATATGATTCAACCTTAGCACCCACAAAAGGCTTAGTTTGGGCACCCCCTCCTCTCTCCTTATGTTCAACCTCCATAATGATGAAGATCTTTCTTGTGTTTTATGTTAAGTTGTCTCTCCACCTTTATAGCTATATATAACATGTCCTTTAACTTTAGATAGTGTTACAACTTTACTATATTTGCTAAATCTTGATTTAACCCATTACAAAACCTTATCATGGTTGCCTCTTTATCCTTTACTATATTCACATGAATCATAACAATTTTTATCTTCTTATGGTAATCATCCACACTCTTACACCCTTGATTTATGCTTTGTAATTTCTGAAACAACTCCTTGTAGTAGTGAATAGGAATAGATCTCTTTCTTATTATAGTCTTTATCTCCTCCCAAGTTTTAATAGGTGTTTCTTGGTTCCTCTTATTCAAAACAAGTTGATCCCACCATATTATAGCATAATCAAAACAAGTCAGAATTGAAACCAAAATGAAAATGTGTCCAAATTACCCCAAACTTAATATATGATGTTATGGTACTCAAAACCCTAAGAATATCATTTTATAAATGTTTTTATCAAGTTTTGATTCAATCCCCCTTGTAAAAGTAATTAGTGGCTAGAGTTAAAATTTGTAATTTAACAACTTTTTTTTTATTTATGGTAATTGATTTCCTATGACAATAACAAAATCAATGAAACTTTTTTTTTCAATGTTGTAACTATAGACAACGTAGGAGAATAAAAAACATAAATTTAAACGTGAAAACTTGAAAATTCAAAAATATATAACCTGATTTTTAGAGTTAAACTTTGATACTAACTGATATGAACCCCACGGATACAAGATCTAGAAACCCACAAGCGAGTTTGAACATAGTCCTAAACAGCCAAAAAATAGATTTGATATAAAAGCATGACACAATGATTATATTAAACCGATACACTAATATTATTGGAGTTCAAACCCCCACCCAACGATTAATGAATCTTGAATGATAAGTGTAAGAATAAAAAAACACAAGGATCTTTACAAGCACATAAGGTTACAACAAATAGAAATATTAACCAAATTGAAATTTATTTTTACAAAGAACTATTTATACTCTCCAAACAACCCTATTAAAACTAAAACTTGTGGGCTGATATGAATTCAATTACAAGTAAACCCAAATATTGTAAATAAACCCAAAACCTATTAGAAATAAATAAAGATTCAAGTACAAATCATGTACTATGCTGCCAAAATTTATCATGAAAGAAAAAAGTAAGATAGATAAAATATCTAGCTTAAATAAACATATAACATAATTAGGTATCCAAAGTAGCCTAGGATATAATTGTTGACTTTAAAAATCTCAATATGCTAGGAGATTTGTTGTTGAAGCTGTTGCTCATTGACTTGCCTTATAGATCATGGAATCCTTGCAAAACATGGAAAAAAATGTGAAGAAAAGTATTTCTCTTTATTGCTGCATTTAGTTTCCTCATATAGATACGATAATCTTAAGTAATCTTTGCCACACAAGAAAACCATAGTTGTCACCATTAAGTATCTTTATAGAAGATGGAAACTCCCAAAATATTTTGTCAAAATATAATCGTAATGTTATGATTAATTGTCATTACCTATCTTTTCTTGTAAGCATGGAAAGTTGTTTAAACAAGGTTACCCAATTATGCCACCAGCCATTATCCCAAGTTGGGGTTGACTTAGACCCATCTTGCATATAGATTAGGTTAATTATATGCTACCTTATTTGTGTTGAAGCCTTTTTGAAGTTAGTTTGGGCTTAAATGCTCTAAACAAGTTCATTCGATGCCTCAATTAGCTTTTTGACCTTCGACTAATAATTGGTCAAATTGGCACCTTTAGTGGATCATTTGTCATGGTGGGTTGATTCATATTAGATCTCAACGAGACAAATCCAACAACACTAGGAGATATCACTAATGGTGATCAAAGTGGGTCATATTCTCCATTCCAAAGCATGTGAGCAATTACAATGAGGATAAAGAAAGAAAGAAAGAAAAGAGACCCTAAAAGCAGACCAAAGCTCCAATTATAACACCATCAACATTATCAAAAAATTCATGATGAGACGAATCTAACAACACCAATAAAAGTTGTCAATAATAACCGTAATGGGCTATATATGGCAAGCAGCTCACTTGCCATTTAATGGAGAATGTGGCCCACTCCGATTACCATTGGTGACTTTCGTTGTTGTCGTTAGATTCATCTTATTGAGATCTTTTTTATGATATCAATGGTGTCGTAATCAAAGATTCGATGTACATCCCTCTCTCTTTCTTTATTTTTTTCCTCTCCTTTCTCTTTCTTGAAATTTATGTCATCTCATTTTAACATTTTTTTTCAGAAATCGATATTCCCAATCTCGACTTCTTATAAAATCACTATTCCAAACTATGATATGTATTAAACTGTATTATTTTAACAAAAACATTTAAATAAGTTATTTGACCAATAATTTTAAAAATAAGTGTTAACAAGAAAAAATACCCTCTTAATTCCTATTAAGTTGCAGAATTAATAAAGAGGAAAGTATGGATACGAATTTGATTTTGATCAACAGGACAAAAAGATGAGGTTATATGTAAAGAGAGTCCACGTGCCATCACGTGGTAATGGTTAAACCATAGATATGTTTCGTGTAATAATAATGAGCAAAACCAATCCCCATGCACCTATCCACGTGTTTTCCTTGCTTTAAAAAGACTTGCATGGCTTTTGATGTCTTATTCCCCGACATCTTCTTTTCCTTTTTAACCGTATGATCATTCAAGGGCGTTCTAAACATAATACAGTGAGGATCAACTGATGACTACTTGCATAGAATAGAAGTTCATGTCAATGGCATCCGGATCCCATTTATTAGTAAGTTTTCCATCCACCAGAGCCTACCCAATATCAGAAAGTTGCTTGCTCATTGCAAGTGATGAAGTGGGCCTTCTGCCACACATCTGATGCCACTTTAGGGAGTAAAAAAAGCATACGAACAATAATGCTCCCCATAGACCTTAGGAGGCATGGAGCGTTGATGAGGCTGGAAATTCCCGTTGCTTGATTCACTCTGGTACTGGCTGATTTGAATGCTGGTAATCCTGCAAAACAGAGAAGTTTGCTTTACACAAACAGAAGACTCTTCGATGTTTAAAGAACAAGGTGTAAAATAAACTAAGGTAGTATTAAATTTGTAGAAAGCTCTCCTGAACTTAGATGAAAAATAAAATAGTCTCACGAACAAAAAGAAATTAAATTTTTCATCTTGAGCAAAATCATTTCTTTGAATATACCCATTTAGTGCAAGTTATGGTTTTGCTATTTCATGTAGCATCATGTGTCCCTGTGATTCTCTCATAACTAAAAAAGAAAAACAAGAAGGAAACAAAACTCATCTTTATCTTATATGTTGTTCTCTCTTCATCTCTCTCTTTATCCTATGATTTTAACTTTACAGATCATTAAAAAAAAACTAATCCGTGCAAGAAACATAAACCGAAAACCCCAAATAAATATATCAATTACATTATCTTTCTTTGTTTTTATGATAATCATAGACTTTGTAGTAACACCATATACATTCACTACAAGGATATGGGTTGGGTTATTTGAATTGCCTGTAAATCAGATCAAAAGGGTAAACCAAGGAAAATAATTTGGTGAGTATGTAGGAATATATTGAATTAGGCTTCAGCTTGGTTTGTACTGTGAAATTCTTATTGTTTTGCTGTAATTGTTGCTTGTTGCTGCTATTGGGGTGGTGGTGGTTTGGCTTATTTCATTAATTGAATGAGTTTTTGGTTTATAGGTTTAATTTGCAAGAACAATTGGGTTTTGGACTAGTGATATTTTTCTTTTCAGATTTTTTTGTTTGTTTCATATGCAAAATTAGTATTTAAATTATGTATGAATCTATCAATACTATAAGTTTGGAATAAAGTTCTTAATGTAACCCTAGTGAAACTACGTTAAAAATTTATAAAAATATAAATTGAAAATTTTGAAAATTTAAGTTTCAACAAATATTTTGTTTCTCGCTTATAATTTTGGAGGGCGGAAGTAGTTTGTAAGTAGGTTTTTCAATAAAGAAAGGCATCTGCTATGATGAATCAATATAAATTTTTAAGTTTTTTTTTTAATGTGAGTGTTCGGGTTAGTTTGTGCGCACTTTAACTAATCCCACGAGCCTTGAAATTAACGACCATGTAAACCTCCAGTGGCCATTATATTAACAACCACATGACTTGAATCTGAAACCACAAGGAAATCAAACCTTTTGGTCCCAAGTTTTTACCACTGTGCCTACTAGATGGTTATAAATTTAATTGTTTACCTTGATGGGTTAGAGTCATTAAACTCACTAACCATTGGTACATGGTAAAAGCATCTCCTAATGATAATTATGAGCATGAAAGAATCAATTAATAAATAAAAAGAGATTATTTTGCTTATCTTTACTAGAATAAACTAAAATTAAAAAAATTAAACAATTTTAATTTTACTTTTCAAAAGAGAAACTGTCCTAATTATAACCTTAATGAAAGAATAAAATCATCGAAAGAAAACATGTTATAAAATTTAAAATGATTTAGAACAAATTACCTTGATTACTCCTCCTTGTTGCTATAAGATATACATTGTTAAAATAATTTGAAAGCCTTTTTTTTTTTTGCTTGCTTTGAATAGAAAAATGGTGCCGAATAGTGTTTTTCACTGGTTAATAAACTTAAAAGTCCATCCCCTTTTATAATTTTTTTTATTTAGTCCTTTATCAATTAATTTTCTTAATGTGACCCTACTACGTACAAATCCTCTGATACTAATATATGTCTTTATGTCCAAATCTATATTTTAAATGCTGAGTTATCATTACAAATGAGATCCATTAGTCACTTTATTTTTTCTTTATAATATAGGATTAAGTTTACTTGAGTTATCTATTCACACTATAATCCAAATATAAAATTAAAGTGATAAAATAAATTAATATTAATTTATCATCAACATTATAATATTAATATCTAACAAGATTTTATAATTTAGTTGTAGTGTATACTAGTATTTTTGTATTTTTATCTCTTGCCACTGGTAAAATTATTCTAAAAAACAATTTAAAAAATATATAGATATTAGAAAGTCAAATTTTTTACTTATGCTAGCCAAAATACTTTTTAAATACTTAAACAGTGATGTATAACATGATATATTTTTTAAAAATAAAATTATTGAAACGGCAACACCCTCAATTGACTTAAGTCAACTATGGTTACCATATAAAACCCGCGATGTGTATATGAGATTGTGATAAAATCATAGAATCTATATCGAAACAAAATAGAAAGCCCAATAATAACTGACCATATATTAAAGACCAAAAGTGGAAAAAATTCAATTTAAAAAAAAGAAATAAAAATGACATAAGTAAACCTATATCAATGGTCATCGCAAAGTCGTGGGGTCGGTTGATTTTTTCCGAATATAAGAAGAAAAAAGTTATAGCGACGCTAGGATTTCCATAAAAGTAAAAGAAATTCGAAACTCGGGTCATTGAGTTGACTGAGTTTAATAAGTTTGGTTAACCCCAATAATATAGAAAAGAAAAAAAAAAGCAAACTCATGTGAATTATGTAAATCAAGGTTAATCTTGCAAAATCATAACCTATAAAACTTTAGACTCGGGCTTAATTAAGAAGTTCAAATCCCAATCAATTTAATAATAAAAGGATAATATTAGAAAAAAAATAGCAATAAAATTAAGAAATGAAGACCGAACATGAAAAAAAAGTTAAGAATGAGGATGAAATCACAAAAAAAAAAAATCTATAAACCATCTAATAAAAAAACCAATCAAATGAATGGAGTTCAAATTTAAGAAATAAAAAATTAAAAGAGAATAAAATTAAAAAAACAAAATTCCAAATATAAAGGGTTAATAAATTGAAGGGTTGTTATTCTTTTTTCCATGGGCATCGTGTAAATCAAGGTAGAAAAGAGGGAATAAATTTTTCAACCACTAAAGTTAGCTATATGGATGGCTCGTAGGCGGCAGAGCGGCTAACATGTTAATGTGTGCTATGAATATGTTAGCGGTTTTTTGTATTTTTATATTTTATATATTAAAAAATAACATTGCTTTTTATTGTGAAAAAGCTATAATGAAATGATGAATGAGCTATTGTTAATATGTTTTGAGGATTTTAATTTTAACAATGATTGAGTCATTACATTACACTGTGTATTCAAAAGTAAAAACAAAGAATCTCCTTAGCTATAATTAAGTTATTTTTTGTTTTTAAGGGTACCAAATAAATTTATTGTACAAAATATTTATAAAAAAACAAATATACCCCCTTCAATAATTTTAGAATGGCAAATGAATCATGTGAAAATACAATTCTAACCTTGTAAGCCTGTTAAATAGGTCTTTTTTTTTTTAAGTGCAAGAAAGTAAATCCATTATTATAATCACAGTGATTTATACCTATTATACAGTGCTGTGGTCACGAAGTTTAGATTCTTTCAATAAACAATTCATGGATTAGAAGAGAAAACGAGCAATGAGTTCTATTTGTCAGGTCATCTCATCATTTAACCTGTGGATTTGAACATAAAAATTTATTTGAGTACTGAGGGTTAAAAGGGTCATATTAAAAATTATTGATAAGGGACCATATATTAAGCGAATTATAAAAATAGAGGGACTTTTGAGCTTGAATTTCCCATATTTAGATAATTTAAAATCATGATTAATGAGATTCACTTTTCAATCAAATAAAAAAATAGATTAAAAAAATAAATTTTAATAAAAATAATTTAAAAAATAATAAATAACTAATAATACATAGAATAATATATTAAAATATATCAATATGTTATATATAAAAAATATCATATTTTAATACATTAAGGAATATATTTTTTTAATTTGTATAATATTACTAGAACATATATTAAAATACACAATATATTATCTTACACAATAATCATGCATACTGGATCATATAGTTCGATTATTTTCAGTTTTCAACAAATACTTTAAAGAGTTTGATAGTATTTTTTTATAAAAAAAAATTATAACTCAAACTCAAAAAATATTAGTTTTCATCTTATTTTCTACTTACATGACCATACAATAAAAAAGGTTTTCAATTTATTTTTTATAATACAATAAATAAAAAATAATTAAAAAACACACTTTTTAATAAACAAAGTCATCCTTAATAAATTCACGCCTTGTTTGTTTCAAGGAAAATGAATTTCTGGAATTCATTTTCCTTACTTTTCCATGTTTGGCAACATTAGAGAAAAGTAGTCAACGGAAACTTAATTCCAGTCAACAAAAAAACACTGTTTTATCAAAGGAAAGTGTTTTCCTCCGGATAAAAAAAGGAAAACACTTTCCTTTTCACAAATCACGATCTCTCTCTCTTCTCAAAAACGATTGGAAGCAGCAACAATTACAGAAGCATTCTCTGGACAATTGAAGCATTTAGCTTGCACAATTTCAGGTATGTTTTTTTCCTCTATTTCCTTTATGTTCTATAATCTTCTTTGTAGATCTGTAAAAAGTATGGCATTCCATTTCCATAAATCGTTTACCTGCCTATGTTTTCCATAACATTTCCAACACAGCTAAAGGGGAATGAAATTAGTTTAAAATTCATCAACCAAAGCCACAAAAAACACAATCTTGCCATGACAATTTTCTGCAAAAATCACTCACATTCGGCAGTTTTATTCTAAACCCAACAAACCAATTCAAGGCACGCCAAAAATCCCCAAACTGTGTTAATCAATCTTCCCCAGCAAAAAGCAGCCCCTCCCTGTTACCCCATCTCCGTATCCAGCCACCATATCCTGGGTGGAAGCTTTGAAAATCAACCCCTGCTCTCTTTCTTTTTGAACAGTAGCCGGGGGGAGAGGGAGGAGAACTGGGAAGGAGGAGCCCTGTTGCCCCTTGAATCTTTGTCTTGCTTCTATGTCTTCAATATTTGCTTCTTTGTTCATAAATGACGAGAGAAACAGAGGGGAACATGGGGAAACCGATAGGGAACAGGAAAATGGGAGAAACCGAGAGGGAGAGGAACAGGGGAAGGGGAATGAGAGAAACCGAGAGGGAACAGGGGAATGGGGGAATGATAGAAACCGAGAGGGGAAACGGACCGAGAGGGAGAAGGAACATGGGGGATCGGCCGAGAGGGACAGGGACAGGGAACAGGGGGGTCGACCGAGAGGGACAGGGACAGGGACAGGGAACAGGGGGGGTCGACCGAGAGGGACAGGGACAAGGAACAGGGGAATGGGAGGGGAATCGACCAAGAGGGAGAGGGAACAAGGGGAAGTGACCGAGAGGGAGAGGGCAATCGACCGAGAGAGAAAGGGAGAGGGAACAGGGAACAGTGAACAGAGGAATGTTTTAGGGGAATAGAACGAGAGGGAGGGGGAATGGGATTAATTATGTGATACTTGTGAAGTCAGGGGAAGGAAAGGATTAAGCAGAGAATGTGAGCTCCCATTTTTTTTCATGTCTTTATGCGAGAGTTTATTAATGAGGAGAATTACATATGGAAATATAAATTTGTGTTTTAGTTTGCTTTGATTAATATATGATTAGTGTTTGATTATATTTCTTATATATGGATAAATTTGTGGGACTATACC
>Ga0325402_1003768_pt1 | contig 13826 bp, 7 predicted proteins | sample PopdelMetagenome_22_FD_207212 | JGI IMG/M metagenome (GOLD analysis project Ga0325402, IMG submission 207212) | Populus deltoides microbial communities from Bellville, Georgia, United States - Xylem-PdKOR-R3 | ecosystem: Host-associated > Plants > Phyllosphere > Stem > Wood/Secondary xylem... | reverse complement strand
TTTGCAAGTTGAACAAATCTCTATACGGTCTCAAACAGGCGCCGAGGTGTTGGTACAAGAGATTTGATTCCTTCATAATTAGCCTTGGGTACAACAGACTCAGTTCAGACCATTGTACGTATTACAAGAGGTTTGAAGAAGATGATGTTTTCATCATTTTGTTGTTGTACGTGGATGACATGTTGGTAATAGGCCCCAACAAAGATTGAGTCCAAGAATTAAAGGCACAATTGGCTAGGGAGTTTGATATGAAGGAATTGGGACCAGCAAACAAGATTCTAGGGATGCAAATTCACCGAGACAGAAGTAAGAGGAAGATTTGGCTTTCTCAGAAGAATTATTTGAAGAAAATTTTGCGACGCTTCAACATGCAAGATTGTAAGCTAATTTCCACATCACTTCCTATTAACTTCAAATTATCCTCAAGTATGTCTCCTAGAAATGAAGCAAAGAGGATGGAGATGTCTCGAGTACCGTATGCATCAGCAGTGGGAAGTTTAATGTTTGCCATGATATGTACAAGACCAGACATTGTACAAGCAATAGGAGCAGCTAGTCGATACATGGCAAATCCTGGTTGAGAGCATTGAAATACTACAAAGAGGATCTTGAGATACATCAAGGGTACCTCAAATGCCGCATTATGTTATGGAGGATCAGAATCTACTGTTAGAGGTTATGTTGATTCAGATTTTACTGGCGACCTTGAGAAAAGAAAATCCACTACAGGCTATGTTGCTACTCAATTTTTGACCCATGTTTTGATATTTTTTCAGAAAAATCCAAAAATAGAGAAAAACATCGAAAATCCAAAAATATACTTTTTTTTAATATATTTGCATCATTTTAGAATTTTTAGCATCGTCTCAAAAGAATTTAAATTTTCAAAGATATTTGGAACGCGTTCAACTTTTAACGCGTTATTTTTAAAAATCATCGATTTTCCTCACTCGAAACGATGTTGATAAGAAAAATCCAAAAAAATAAGAAAAAAACAAAATTTACAAAAAAAAAAGTTGAGGAACCAATTTTGAGGCCCAAGCAACATTTTGCTTATAAATAGTAACCTTCAACACATACAAAGGGGGTAATTTTGAAACATTAGAGAAAAAACCACAAAAAAACCCTAAACAACAAAAAACCCTAAAAAACCTAACTCTTTCTGCCCACTCACCGAAGCAGCCGCCGTCCCCCGGGGTCCTTGGCTTTTGCTCTCCCAGAACTAGAGAGCTAAGGACCCCCCCCGCCATTTGAAAAGGGCCCTTCTCCCCCTTTGGCCGCTGATCCTTTGGAAACCAGAGCCAACCTGCCTCTCCACAGCTGCCCAACGCCATTTCCTTTTCTCTCAGCCACACACCCGACAGAAACCAGAGCTCCCCTTCTCCTCTCACAGCCCCCAAAACCATTTTGTCCTTCTCACAGCCGACCCCAACAGCCCCATCGCCGGCCTTCACCGACTATCCCCTACAGACCCGAACCAGAACCTCCACATCCACCGACAGTACCACCCCTCGATTCTCTCTTCGCCCTCACAAATCAGCCTCCCTTTTCCCCCTCCATCGCCTTCCCCTTTCATTTCCTTTTCTCAGCCGACCCATCGATTTTCCCAAACCAGAGAGCCTTCACGCTCCCCTTCCACATCAGCGCCGTCCACAAACCGGCCACCAGCAATAGCCCTTCTCCAGCAGCACGCCCACAGTTGCCGTCCCTTCCTCATCTGCCAGAGCTGCCTGCCTTCTTCAACCAGCAACGACGACCTGCAGCCATCACAGACCAATCCAGATCTCCACCAGCCACTGCCCAAGTACCTGAAGCAGAGGAGAAGACGGCGAAGCCCTAAGAACTGACCTGAGAAAGAAGAAAGTGAAGCAGACAAGGATGGAAAGCAGAGGAAAACAGATCTAAAAAAATAACTAAAACCGACTGCTTGTGCGTTTTCTTTTGGTTGCAGGTGACGGTGATCTTCACCGCCGGCGAGGAAAAGAAGAGGGGAAGAAGTCAATCCAGACCACCCCTATTGCTGGGTTGTTCTTGCGGCAGCGCATGCACCCACGCGCCGCCAGTGACGGTGGCGCGTGGAGAAGACGCGCCGCCACTGTTCCCGTGTACTGTTCCTGCATATTCCAAAAGCCTTTGGATGTTTTAGGGGCTGTTTTGTAATTTTAAATTGTTTGATGTAATTTTATTTTTAGTATTGAATTTTTATTATTTGTAGTGTGGATGTAACAAAAACAAAAGAAAAGAAAAGAAAAGAAAAGAAAAAATATAGTGAAAGTGTATGTGTGTGTTTGTATTTGTTGTATGGATGTTTATTTTTATTTATGAAAATTGCAAAGATTAAAGAAGAATTTAATATTTTGATTGGATCACGGTCAAGAATTATTAACTTATACGTAAGTTGTATTTCTTATACCCGATGAAAAGATAAAATTTTTAAAACTTCTTTAACACGTCAAAGCCATGAAGCAGCTTACCTCAGGTAGGGTGCGTTAGGGGTGCTAATACCTTCCCTAACCACAACCAGTCCCTTACCCGCGAATCTCTAACAAGACTAGTACATCCGGTTTCCTAGTAGCCTTCACTAAATTACTAGGTGGCGACTCCTAACGAACCGATTCAAGCAAACGACAACGAAAAGATCGCCAGCCGACGCCGCGCGGATTCTGACATGCGACAGGCTATATGTTCATAATTGCAAGAGGAGCTGTAAGTTGGGTCTCTAAACTTCAAACTGTTGTAGCGTTATCCATAACAGAAGCTGAGTACATGGCAGCTTGTAATGAAGCAATATGGATAAAGAAACTTATGGAGGAGCTCGGGCAGAAACAAGAGAAGATTCCTTTGTATTGTGATAGTTAGAGTGCCTTGCATATTGCAAGGAATCTAGCGTTTCATTCAAGAACAAAACATATAGATGTTCAGTATCACTTTTTTCGCGAAGTGGTGGAAGATGGAAGTGTGGATTTTCAGAAGGTTCACACAAAGGAAAACCCAACAGATGCTTTGACCAAACCAATCTACACTGATAAGTATATATGGTGCAGATCCTCTTATGGCCTAGCAGAAATGTAAGCAGCATGAAGATGGCAAGTATAGAGAGGATAGAAGAATCACAAATGATCAAGTGTAAAGACTTGATTAAATCATCAAAGTCTTCAAGTGAGAGAATGTAAAGCCATTTAATTAGTTGGCATAATTGATGGGATTTGAGTGGGAGATGAGTTGGCATAATTGGTGGAGTATGAGTGGAGGATGAGTTGCTAGGCATATTCCTCCATAATTTATGGCTTTTGTCCCCTCACTCTTGCCTATAAATAGGCAATGCATCCAAGCATTATAGACACACCAAGATAGAGAGCAAGAAAAGAGACTGAAGAGAGAGTAATCCTACAAAGTTGTGAGGTATTTGTGAGAGAGTAAGTGAGGTGTTTTCTCCTAGTAATAGAGAGATTTCAGTTGTTCTTCTATTGTTAGAGAGAGGTTGTAATTCCCACATTACTTAGTAAAATTCTTCTATACTTGCCCGTGGACGTAGCCAAATTGGGTGAAACACGTAAATTCTTGTGTGTCTCATTTGTCATTTTATCCTATCTCTTGTCTTTTATCTTGTCGGGTTTGCATGCCAGTATCCTAACATTCTCATCCTCTTCCACTTTGTTAAATAATATTTATGTAGTTTTATTTATTAAAGGTAGAATAATACTTTCAGTTTAACTTATATATATTTTATTTGCATTTAGGTTAAGCCTAAACACTCATAATAAACAGATTATTAAGAATTCTAACCTCTTTTCTGTGTTTGTTCTTAGTTATTTTAACACACTTCAAAGCAACCATCAACAACAACTCCATCAATTGGTATAACTTCACCAGCCTTAACTATAAAAACAGTGTTTAACTTGACCTCATCAACATCTACTTCTTCCCTAGTGTCGCACATGGACGCGCAACATCGAGGGGGTCAATTATAAGTCGCCACCTAGCTAGTTGTTTGGTTCAGGGTTGCTAGGAAAACTCGGGTGTATTGGTCTTGTCAGAGATTCGAGGGTAAGGGACTGGTTGTGGCTAGAGAAGGTATTAGCACCCCTAACGCACCTTACTTGAGGTAAGCTGCTTTGTGGTTGATGTGGTTTAGAGGTTTGATGGTTGTCCATATAAAGGCTTCTCTTGTGGCATGCACAATTCTTTCAATAATCGTCTTAGCCATATGAAATGATAAACACATGATGTATTAACTACATATTCAGCTTCACATATTAACAAAGTGACTATAGATTGCTTACTTGAATTCCATGTGAATAATGTGTCTCCAATGTAGAAAACAAAACTCATAGCGCTCTTTCTATCATTTATATCTCTTACTCAATCACTATCACTATAGCTCACAAGATCAAAGCTATTAGAATATCCATAAAATAAGCCAAAATCAATAGTATATTTGATATACCGAAGAATTCACTTCAAAGCTTTGAAGTGAGTCATAGTTGGTATTTCCATAAACCTACTCACAAGTCCTACACCAAAAAGAATATCCAGACGAATTCATGTTAAATATCTCAAACTCTCAACTAGGCTTTTGATTAATGTTGTAGAGTTTATCTTCTTCCCTTCATCATTGTTTGACATCTTCACTCCACACTCAACTGGAGTATTAAGAATCTCCTTCAGGAATTTATCTTAGCTTATAAAGATTTTATGTATTTATTTTTGTGCAATCCTCTATTTTGAACTTGTTGAGAATCTCCTTTCCGAATATATCTTAGCTTATAAAGATTTAATCTTTTTCTTGTTTTATCTGAATCCCAATAGTATTTGTTATAAAAAAAGAAAGGAGACATTGCTTACCCAATTGATGTCATTGTTTGGGCTTGGGTTATTTGGGTAGGCATTGTTTCAACATGGTAACGCTAGGTGTTCTGTTGTGGTAATTGGTTAAGAAAGAATATCATATCTATATTACTAATTTATTTATTTATTTTAATTAAATATAAAATCATTTTTAATCTCGTGGTAAGAATAGATCTATGAACTTAATCTCAAAACTTGAAAACTAATTTGAAGGTATTAAGTGATCATAAAAACAAAAAACTAATATGTTGGCAATTTTATTCTAAAATTAATAAAGGATGATAAGCAAGAACATGTTTGGAAGGAAACAATCTACTTTGAATTATAATAATTAAGTTAATGAATATCCTTGGTTGAAGGGAAGTAGCATATTGGAAGAACGACTTGTGCCGCTAATTCATGACATAACTCAAAGAAAAGAAAATCAAGTCCCCCAAAGCGGGAGCAAATTACACCAACACTTTGTTCCAATTTCCAGCATCCATTTCGAATCACTAATCATCATCAATAACGAACAAGACAATCTTGATATGAGATTTTACTCTGTCCTGAAACATGCAAATTAAAATTCGAAGTGTGAGCATTGAATTTCTTGTCAGTTTACACCTTTCTGTGGTGTTTCCTCTTTCCATTGATTGAAGAGCGTCTAGAAGGAAAAACTGAAGAGGCAAAAGTTCTGTTGTACAGTGAAAAAGAGCATGAGAAATACACGAAAACAGAGATGCATGAATCCTTCTCCACTAGCGGCTCCCGTCCATCGGATCATTGTGGTTTCAAGACTGATGCCCAATCATTGCCCTCTTTGTTCGATTCCTCAGACCTTTTGGAAATTGCATATTCCATATAAAAGATGCCCCGAGTTTTAGAATTTACCCTCGAGGCAAGTCTGTGCAAGGGCATAAGGGGACGGAGGATTTGACAAGGGCTGAGGGGTGCGTGAGATGTTTTGTCAAGAAATGATTTTGGAAAATTTCTTCATATTTGTTGAATAACTAAGATAGGAGTCTTGATCAAGGCAAAAACATAGGCTCTCCAAGACGATTGACCAGAAGGAGAGAAGGAAGGCTCATTCCGCTACACACTGACTCTTAGTCTCAAAGAAGAAACAATTACTTGGCTCTATATCCTTAGCACATCAAACACTCCTTTGCACATTGCTGCACTCCTCGGTCATGCCGAGTTTGCCATGGTGGTGATGCAATGCTGTCCTCATTTACCATTTTTTGTCTTTCTGCTCATCAGACATGTACATGCTTCATTTAAGGAAACTATCTATACACAACCGCGCTAAGTTATTTCTGCTTCTGCTTCTTCTTCTTATTATAATAGTCGACTATTATTATAGAAAGGTCGAGCCAAAATTAGGGGCTAGCTAGCATAAAAGAAAAACAGAGGACAGGGGGAGGAAGTAATAACATATCCAACCTTTTGAGCCTATTTGCTATAACGAATCTCTAAACAAACCCAAACATCTGTACGTAAAGCTTTTTTTCATTTGTGTTCAATGGATTCATAGTCGGTGTCATAATTCAATTTTTAACCATTTTATTTTAAAAAAATAATGATGAAAAGCAAGTAAAATGAAATAAATAAAGAATGAGTTAAAATTTAGGTTATAGGCAACATGATTGGAAGTTTTGGGGTTTAATTAAACTTTAGAATTAATCTAATTAATCCAATCAAGGGTTTAATTGGAGAATTGATAAGTTTTGAGACTTAATTGAGCTTGGAGTTAATTTAATTAATCCAATTAAGGGTTTAATTGGAGAATTGATAAGTTTTGAGACTTAATTAAGCTTGAAATTAATTTAATTCATCCAATCAAGAGTTTTAATTGGAGAATTGATAAATTTTGAGACTTAATTAAGCTTGGAATTAATTTAATTAATCCAATCAGGGGCTTAATTGGAGAATTGATAAGTTTTAGACTTAATTGGACTTCGGATTTAATTAAATTAATGAAATCAGGAACTTAATTGAAGAAATAGCAAAGTTTGGGGTTAATTGGGGGTACGATTGCAAAACAGATTCAAGTCCAAGGATTAGTTTGTAAAAAGCATTGAAAAACAGGGGTCCAATTACAATTTATCCAGGGGCTTGATTACACGATTTCAGAACTTCAGTGACTAGATTGCAAATGGCCATTCCCATCACACAAACAGCGCTGTTTCTAGAAATCAGTTGTCGCCTTCTTCGTCTCCTTCCACAGGAACGGTTTCTGCAGTAATGGCTTTGAAGCCGTTTCAATTGTAGAGATGCTTGGCATTCTCTGGCTATAAAGCCGGAGAAGATGAGAGAGCGCGGTGAGGAGGAGAAAAAAAGAGGAATCACAGAGAACGAAAAAGGGGGGGAATTGGACTGAAAAGAAAAAAAAACCGGGGACTGAAAGGGGAAGAAAACGAAACATAAACAGAGGAAGAAAAACTGGAAAAGGAGAAGAACGAAAAACACCGAGGAGCAGAAAAACAGAAACCCAGAAAACAGAGGGAAAAAGCCATGAACGGGAGAGAAGGAAAAACTGGGGAGAAGCAACAAAAACAAACAAAAAAAAACAGAGCAAACACAGTAGAGAGAGAGAGAGAGAGAGAGAGAGATCAGAGAAGAGGAAGGAACCCATAAAAGTAAAGAAAAAAAGGGCAGAGAGAAGGAAGACTAGAGGAACACCAAGCAGCATCAGCCGGCCAGCCCTCCATCCCCGTCATCCTCATCTTCAAGTGCAGTGCCAGGTAAGTTGCTCTTTCCCTCCTTGCATTTTAATTACATGCTCCTGTGGCAGGCGTGCGTGAGCAGTTCACGCACGCCTGCTGGTAAAAACTAAAAAGCAATGGCCAGCCGGGTCAAGCTTGTGACCCGGCTAGGCCTGCTGGGTCCAGCCCAACCCATGTGGGCTGAGTTGGACCCAGCCCAAAAATAATAATAAATAAATAAATAAATAATAAAAAAGGTAGAAAAAAATAAAAAATGTGTATGCATGAATAAAAATAATGTGAATTTATTGGTTTATTCACTGACGTCAGAGTCAGGAATAAAAATACCGCTTTAAATTTATATTATTTTTATTCGTTGTATTTTATTTTATTTAGCTAGAAAATAAAAAAAATATGTGCATGCGTAAAAATCAATTTATTTTTATTTATTTATTCACTGGTGCTAGAGTAAGGAATAAAAAAATATTGATCTAATTTTTTTCGTAGCTACGAATTTTTACAAACGCCAGAGTTGGAATTATTCGAGCTCGAATATTCACTGGCGTCAGAGTCAGGAATATTATAAACAAATCATCATAGCATAAACTAATAAACATTTAGCAATTTAAGACAAAATCAGCAATGCAGTCTGCCTTAGGCAGAACGTTTAAGGGGTGATAATATCTTTCCTTTTACGTAACCAATCCCGAGCCATAGAATCTCTGTCGACCAATTAGGGTTCCTGTTGACCAGTTAGGGTTCCTAGTGACCATAATACTAGGTGGCGACTCCTCAAACAAGACATTTTTCCTTAAAAGAACAAGATGCCAGAAATCTGTTCTTTTTTCTTAATATATGAATTATTTTTAGGGCCGCCGCGATGTCGGGTGCGACAGTCGGGAAAGGTGTCATTAAGTCCAGTCTAGCTTAACGGGTCAACTTGATAGTATGAAAAATGTTTTACTCTCAAACTAGGTTCAACTTGATAGTATGAAAAATGTTTTACTCTCAAACTAGGTTTTATTAAATTAGATAGGAGTTAACCCCATTAAATTATATTAATCTATAAGGTCAACATATGGTCTAGTTAAAATCCAAGTGAAACTAGATTTTACTTTTCAAATATTTTTTAAAATGACTTTGTTATAATTTTTTTAAAAAAAATCTTAAAAAAATATTATTTTAAATTGAATCACTCAATCTATTACTTGAATAAGTTTTATAAGTATAATAGACATAAGTATAATATTAGTTTGATAGAGTCAACTCTCACTTGAGTTTTTTAAAACCTAAATCAAGTTAGGTTCCGGATTAATTTATCAATCTTGAATCCAATTTAATAATGCTGATTAAAACAAACAACATCATAGTAGCTTAATGTCAGTTTTTTTTTTTTTTATTATGGAAAAATATGAGTAAAAGGTTAACGCTAGGAATTGCTCACTTTGCATGACAATGATGGATACGTAATACTTGCTACTTTCTTTATGGAAATAACGTGTGGAAAATCATGGCTTAATTTTGATGGCGATAGCAAAATCAAACAGTATCGTTGATAAAATGAACAACAAATGATAATATCTCTAAAATACTTCTTCTCATTGTCATGTCAACAAGTCTTCTTCTTTTTTTTTTCCAAAGTACTCATCAGTAGTTTTTGACAATCAACAAGTAAAAGATGGATGCAGTGTTAGATGGGTCTGTGAGACCATTGCTATCTGCATTTTTTCCACAATTTGGGTTAGTGGGATGGTCTGCAAGATCATTATCATCTGTATTTTTTTCCACAATATGTCTAGAGGGATGGTCCATGAGACCATTGCTATCAAGCGTTTTTTGTTTTTTCTACTTTTTTTGTTTTTGTTTTAATTTCAATTTAGTGTATAAAAAAGAATTAAATGCTTAAGCATAAAAAATAAATCTCAAGCATTAGAATGCAACCGCCGATTAGTTAATGGAAAATGGACCATAGATTAATATATCACGCATCTTTCAATGGAAATTTAAATACTTTACTAGAATTAGATACTCTCTTTCTCCGATATCACTTTTTTTGTATTTGCTTTTTGGTTATATTTATTTTTTTTATTAATATTCCTAACGTAAATTGCTATGCATTTTGAATCTTGAAGGATTGAGAGATGCGAGACAGAAAAGAAAAAAAGACAAGATAGTTCAGAAAAAAAAAGAGAACAATAATGAGAGACAGATGAAAGAACAAAAATGGAACAATTTTTATTAACTAAATAAACTTTATAATTACTAATATTAAAATCAAAATATGTACACATTGCAAATATTTAAACATATATAGCTTAACAACATGTATCAACTCTTAATATCTTTCATTTTATATATATTAAAAGTAAATATTAAAACCTATTATATTAGTTAGTTATAATTATTCTAACTAATTCATATTTATTTTGGTATTGATATCTCCATCTATTTACAGCCGGAGAAAAGAAACGTCACTTCCTTTTATTGTCTCTTCTTACTTGGAAGATAAGGAATGCGAATATTCACAGCTATTTGAGTGTCATCCATTTTAGTAGATTTTTATTTTTCTTATATTAGTATATCAATTTTTTTTATTATATCAATAAAATACTTTTTTCTTGTTTTCTCTGATGGTGTGACGTTGATCAAATAAAATTGAGTTAGGGTTTTTCTCTAGAATAAATAATTGTTTTGATAAATAAATAATTATCTCTCCATCAAGTTTTTGCCCCACCACTAAAATGGCTCACTGTAGAGACAAATTTGGTCCATCTTTTGACTTCTAATTCCATGGTTTGATTTATTTTTATTTATTCTCTGAATATCTTCATTTCTTGATAGACTTTTCCTGAGTCCAAATCAAGTTAAATTCAAGAAATGTTGTCTAATTGAGTGTAGTTGGATATAGTCTGGCTGATGGGTTATTTTTACTGTCAATAGATGTATTTTAGGATTCAAGAAAATTCAGAGTAAAAATATTAAATTCATCTTCTCGTCAAGTAAAATATGCGTGCTTAAAGGAAAAGAAAAATTAACCATTTAAAACTTCAAGAACCGAGACATCTTGGAATATTCATGTTAACTTGTCTTTTTTTTATGATGTTGACCTCAAACTTGTTATGTCGCCATGCATGTAGAGTCCAAACCAAGTCAAATTAAAGAAATGTTGTCTAATTGAGTGGAGTGGAATACAGTCTGGCTGATGGATCATTTCTACTATCAATAGACGTGCTTTAGGATTTAAGAAAATTCAGAGTAAAGCTATTAACTTCCTCTTCTTGTCAAGTAAAGAAAAACTAACCATTTAATACTTCAAAAACTAAAACTTCTTGGAAAATACCTTGACATTAATATATCATGCATGTGGAGTCCAAATCACGTCATATTCAGATAGAGAAACAGCGACAATAATTGAGCAGGAACATCTTCATACTAATTAACCCATGGACACTCAAGAAGCCACTTCCAAAATATCATAGTTGTTGTTATTGTTGGGAGGCGAACCCAGCTCCTCCGCCACCACTTGTTGCTCGACGACAGCAAAAATTCCATTGTTATTTCTTTATTTTCTTGGTGACGTGGTTTGGGCTGTGTTTCAAAACAAAACATGCATGCACGGCATAGCAAGGTTGAGGTCATCTTCTATTATAGAGACAGACAAGTTTAGCATGAATCTTCCACGAAGTCTCGGTTCTTGTACTCAGCAATTGGCGTCGCGTAATAGCAAGCAAGCAAACATCCCTTGTTTACTACGAGAGAAAATTAGCACAAGAAGAACATGATGAGTTGACTGCCTAAATCCAATCCCAAAACCTCTTGTCACCCACTATAATAAACTAAAAGAAAACCTCTCAACCCTTGTATCTTGGTAATCCTGCTACCACACGATTCCACAATTAATTGTTTTTTTGGAATGGATAACTCTTGAATCATCAAGTAGTGAAACACAGGAAGAGTCAAGAAAGTGAAAAATAATCAAAGTGCGATGTGAGATGGGTCCGTGAGACCATTACTCTCAGGAGTTTCTTCAAAGGGATGATAAGAGTCCGTGAGACCATGTTGCCCGTAAGCTTGAGAAGGGATAATCATATTTAATTTTTTATCAAGCGATTAATATGTATAATTCAATGGGTATAATTCTTAACGCTAAATGCTATGTATTTAGAATTTTGATGGATTGAGAGATGGGAGATAGAAAGAGACACAAAGCAGCTCCGAAGAAGAAATTTTTTTAAAAAAAGAACAAAAGTGAGAGAGATGAGACAACAAAAATGGACCAGTTTTTATCAACTAAATAAACTTACTTTAGGAAGCTATAATTATTAATATTAAATTCAAAATACATATTGCAAACTCTTAAGCATATCATTTGGTTTAATAAAAATTATTTTTGTAAACATATGTGGCTTAACATCATTAATCAAAAGCTCATAATATCTTTCATTATATATATATATATATATAACTTATTTTAGTACGGTGAAAAATCACGTGTGAAAAATCATGCCTTTCGAAATACTTTAAACTACGGTAGTTATTATTCTTGTTGTTATTATCATATAAAAAGAAAAGGATAGCTTAATTATTCTTTTTTCAATCAAGAACAGTTCATTGATTGAAAATTAAACTATTTATGAGTTAACTGATTTCATCATTCAAGTTTAACGGGTAAACTCTCATTTAGTTTTTATCTAAACTCAGGTTAAACTGATCTCACATCAACCTTTGCTGCCGAATCAAATTTAATAAGGCTGATGTGAGTCTTTAATGGAAAAACATAAATAAAAGGTTAATGCTAGGAAGCTCATTAATTTCCATGACAATGATGGATACAGAAAACTTGCTACTTTTTTTATGGAAATGACGTGTGGAAAATCATGCCTTAATTTTGATAAAATAAGGCATGATTTTAGCATATAAACTTTTATTTTCTCATATCATTTATAAAATCAAATAGTATCATGGATAGAAATTTACAGTGTGAGACCATCACCGTTAAGTGTTTTTTCCATGATATGGGTTAGTGGAATCGTTTGTAAGAGCATTGCTATCAAGAGCTGTTTTTTCCTACGAGATGAGATGAGTCCGTGAGAATATTGCCCCATAAGCTGGAGAATAATTATCATGAAAAGTACGAGGAGGTGCTAAGAATTTGTATATTAAAATTATCATTTTCTATATATACATGAATTGGTGACCGAATGAACAATAATAGCTTAAAATTGAGTTATTTTAATTTTGATCCACAAAATGTTTATGGATTAAAATATTTTAATAAAAAATCAAAATTGATTAATTTTTAATTATAACTAAATCATCAAAAATTAAATTTGAAAATCAATTTAAAACAACATAAAATTTTATATAATCCATCCTCAATATTATTCGTGAAAACAGTGAGGCCTTGCGGAGTAAAAATATCCAAGAAAGTAATATATTTTTTTTTATTAACATGGGTGTCCATATTAGTTTATGCATATTTTAACTAATTTCACGGGCCCTAAAGTTAATGATCATGTAAACCTTTAATGATCTTGAATTTTATGAAATTCGAATTAATAATTTTTAAAAAATAAACTTAAAAACTGACAAGTTGAGTAATACCAAAGGATTTATAATATAAAAAAGAAAGGGATTGTGATGAAGAGTACACTGCCGTCGTATGCAATCCTGCATTTCTTTTTCTCCATTTTTTTCAAGAGTTGGGCCCGTTAGACCGTTGCCATCATCCATTTTTCCATGAATGGGCCTGTTGGATGGTGCCATCATGCATTTCTTCCATGAGTTGGGTCCGTTAGACCATTTCCATCATCCATTTTTCTTCAAGATGGGTCCGATGGACGGTGCCATCATGCATTTTTCCATAAGTTGGGTCCGAGAGAACATTTCCATCATGCATTTTTTTCTAAAAGATATTCAGATTAAGAGTATTATAAAAAGAAACAAAGAGATTATATATATTAAAGATAAATGTTAAATGAATCAATTGAGATCTGATGAATTATGTATTAAAAAAAAAAAAGAGTTGTTTTTCAAATTATTTTTAATATCAACATATCATAACAATAAAAAAACATAAAAAATTATTTTAAACAAAAAAATTATTTTTTAAAAAAACCCAATTTTAAATTCATTTTCAAACAACCTTTGAATTTGTTAAAAATAAAAAAAAAATAGTGTTCATAGGAGAACTATATTAAAATTTGTGTTAAGTAGGATAAAAAATAGGCATCAAATCAATCAGTAAAGATTCATATTGAACCTTGATAAAATTAAAATGGAAAATGTTGG
>Ga0325402_1003767_pt1 | contig 13827 bp, 5 predicted proteins | sample PopdelMetagenome_22_FD_207212 | JGI IMG/M metagenome (GOLD analysis project Ga0325402, IMG submission 207212) | Populus deltoides microbial communities from Bellville, Georgia, United States - Xylem-PdKOR-R3 | ecosystem: Host-associated > Plants > Phyllosphere > Stem > Wood/Secondary xylem... | reverse complement strand
TATTATCTCTTTTCTGTTCTCTATATGTATGTATGCACGTGTATATGTATGTATGCACGTGTATATGTATGTATGTATAAAACAGAGAAAGTTGTGATTTTGTATCTCTTCTTGTCAACAATCTCTCGGTCTTTCCTTTTCTATCCTCATCTTTCATCTCACATTGGAGAGGTTAGTCCTTAAATGTGATTCCATTTCTTTTCTTTATTTTTTCCAAGGTAAACTTTTGATCCTTATAGTATCTACAGATTTGGAGATGTTTCTGTATATAGCAAAGTGAGCTGTGAATTGGTTATAGTGATTAATAATAATTTTATGTGTTGAATGGTTAGGGTTTTTGGTGCTGTGATTGTTTGTTTCATTCATTCATTGTTGCTTCTTTGTGTTTATTCAATTCTTGCAGGTTTTTGTGCTTCAAAAGTGAAGTGAATGGATGGGAAAGTCTATATTGCTGTGTGAGCATGAATTAGGGTTTCAGATATGGATGATTCTTAGGTGTTGCAGATTGCTGTAATTCATACAAGTTTTCTGAGTCAGTGATTGGAAGAGTTTCTTTAACTTAAAAAAGAAACAAAAATTGAGTTGAAGGGAGTTCTTGGGAGTATTGGATGGGGAATAAGCTGGGGAGGAGGAGACAAGTGGTGGATGAGATGTATACAAGACCACAAGGTCTATATGCTCATAAAGATGTGGATCATAAAAAGCTAAGAAAGCTCATTCTCGAATCCAAGCTTGCCCCTTGTTTTCCAGGGGACGAGGACAGCTGTTATGATCATGAGGAATGCCCCATCTGTTTCTTGGTCCGTGTTTCTATCATTGTCTTTCTATCTAGTTTGTTTCTGTCTTTTTCTCCCTCAAGTTCATTTTGGTTTTTTTAGCTCATTTCCTTTGTGTTTGGTTATTTGCAAAGCTGAAGAAAAAGAAAGGAACTTTTTCCCCCTTACATTCGCTTTAATGTTCTCTTGAAAAAAAATGAAGTATTTGATTGATTCTTTCCCTTCTTTTTGAGAGACCTAGGCATATTCTTTTTTATATACCATTTTTTCCCCTCTCCCATTGTTGTGTTGGTGACCAAAGAGAAATAATCGATTTTATAAAGCTAAGATTTAATGGTATTAGACCCTGTTGTACATTGTTGGTGTGACTAACCTGGCCCTTTTGTTTTGTTTTTGTCTTAGTATTATCCGAGTCTCAACCGATCAAGATGTTGCATGAAGTGCGTCTGTACAGGTAATTGATTAATTGGCCATTGAGTTCTGCAATTTGACATATTATGTTAGTTATTCAAATCATTTATGGAATTTGAGCTGTGTTCTTTGTACAGAGTGTTTTCTGCAGATGAAGAATCCTAATTCAACCCGACCTACTCAGTATCCTTCAGTGCAAATTTTTTATTTCAGTTGCATATTTTGTTTAATTTGATTGTCATCATCTTATTACTTCCTGAAGCCATATTCCTATGCTTGCATTACTTAACAAGATCAGATGTCCATTTTGCAAAACTGCAAATTATGCTGTGGAGTATCGGGGTGTGAAAACTAAAGAGGAAAAGGGTTTGGAGCAGATTGTAAGATTTTATTGGCCTTTGTAACTGCAATTTTTGTTATTCTATGTACTGTGTGCCAATACTTTCCTTATATTGGTTGAGATTTATATGCATTTCTTCATTTTCTGCAGGAAGAACAGCGTGTTATAGAAGCGAAAATTAGGATGCGACAGCAGGAGCTTCAGGATGACAAAGAGAGAACGCAGAAAAGATCAGAAGTGAGTTCCTCAAGCACTAGTATTGCTCCAGGGGAGCTTGAATGTGGACCAGCAGCTGGTATTCTCCTTTTAAAACTCTGGTAGCTACTGCTTATATGCTTATGTTATGGTTATCATGATGGTTATAAATTTTCTTCTCCTCCCCAATCATCTCTCCCAGTTCCATCTGATAGGGCTCCAGTGGAAAGTGAGGACATTGTTTCGTCTCAATACTCAATCAGACATCCTCTGCACTCTGGAGGGAACAGGTATATTGCATCTCTAGTTTCTTTCCCCCATCAAGTTCTTGATTCAGGTTAGTGATACAGGTTCTATTATGATTTTTGTGAGACAAAACAATTACAAGGAAGACAAGATGTTTTATCCTTTAAATTGTGGGCTGCACATTTTCTTTTTTTCAAAGAAAAATGTTGTATTCCAATTTTTTTTGTTGTCCTTGAGAAAATGTAACATTGTGGGTGTTCTGTACTTTTTGATGATATGATATCCTGTCAACTGTAGAGATTTTTTTTCATGGGTGTAGTAGTTTATAGGTTTGAAGAAGCTTGTTTTGCAATATAAATTCTCTTGATAGCTAAGTGTTACATCATCTAATTCATGGACGGATCAGTTGTATATATTCTGAGGTATGAACATAGGCTAGTGTCTAAAGTTCTTGCTTCATCCATTTAGAGGTTGAAATATCTAGTGAAAGAGTCGAATGGGGTTCCTGTGGTTATGGAGTGAGAAGGAAAGAAGATGGCAGTGTCATAACTGCTTTACACTATTAAGACTCAAGAAAAAGAAAAAACAAAAGCTTCATTGCATGCTGCAACTCATTGAGACTCAGAGTTGTTTTTTAATCAAGGGAGGGAAGAAGTTAGAATTACTGTAAGCTTTGTTTTGGTTTAATGACTTAAATTCTAAATCAAAGATGCAACATTTGTTATCTCACAACACTGATTGCTTATTACTCAAATTCAGTATGCAATGGGATGGTTTTATTTGACACTTTTGTATAGATATGATCACCACCAGAACTCAGAATAGCATGCTTAATTCCAAATTTCCTGTTTAACAGTCTGTTATATTAGGCTTAATAAGATGTTTGAACCGATTCTAATTTTCTTCCGGATTGCCATTGTTCTAATTTATATATCAAATGTTCATTAAATTGTAGGGATGATGAATTTGACCTGGATCTTGAGGATATTATGTTAATGGAAGCAATTTGGCTTTCCATTCAGGTAAATGGTCTTTGATTGATTTCCTCCAGCTTGTATGCAACATTGATTTTATTTGACTTTTTTACCTCTTGTATCTGATTGGCCTTTTGACATGTATCAGTCCAACATTATCCATGCACCAGCTACAACTGATTGCATCTTACCTGTGTAGGAACTGAATGTGATTTATCATTTTCTATACATCAACATTTAATGATCACCAAATTTATAATTATGGCTATGAGAGAGTACCTTTGAATCAATTCGTGGTAGGTAATGTAGAGGTGATGATCACCCATTTATAATTATGCCTATGAGAGTATGTTTGAATCAATTCCTGGTAGTTAAAATAGAGGTGTGTAAGAAACTAAAGCAATTTTTGGGATGCTCTTGCAAAATTGTCTTGTTTGACATTGCTGCTAGCAATGGATGCTCTTGATTCTCATTCAGAGCTTAAACAAATTCCCTCGACTATTGTGGTTGTGATTTAAGTCCCAAAGTAAATGGTCTCTTTTATGTCTCATCAAGCTAACATTGCTAATATGGTCAGGATTCTTTCTGTGTTTTCCAGATCACCTCTCATAGTGGGTAAATGAAATTTATGATGTTAACAACAATACATTGGACCAAAAGATGCAAGCCTGGTGCTTTAAAAATAACTTGTCACATGTTCTAATTTACTTTTCAGTTCTTTTTATGTTCAGAAAATGATCATTTCAAAGGATTTGGACCTTTGCCTCTTCAGTTTTGCAGCAATGTTCTTTAGGTCCCTTTTTATTGTTTTTGCTTTGCCTTTACCTTTTCCATTGCCTGTTTCTATCTTAATCTTGCACATTTGAGTGTGCTGGAAGGATCCTTTGCATTTATCCATAGTAGTTATTATAGCATATGACATGGATTATCCATGCTATAAGATAATTTTATCAAGGTACTTATTGGATCAATAATCTATTAAAATGATAATATGAAAAAAAATGTGTAAAGTACAATTAAATATAATGAAATAAGAAGTACAAAATTTTATGTATTAGATTGCCTACCCAGTAGAATTGTTGAACAAATCTTACCTAACGTAATTTAGATCTAAATTTATGAAGGATATTTTAAAATTAATTTAATTTAGTAATTAAACTGCCAACATCATCCCCACAAGAATTTAGAGATATCATATTCAATAAAAGTTTTCAGTAGTATGAATTTAGATGGATATTTTTGTGTGTGATTTTGTGAGTCGGGGTAAGTGTGCCTAATAAGCAGAATCTGTGGTGTTATTATTGTAACACATTCTTTTTTTGAACTAATTTAATATAATTGTTGCAATTTATGGAGGACTTCGTAATAAATAAAGTGGTGCTGTTAGGAATTAGTCAAATGAGATTGTTAATATTAGGGATGTGCAGATTTTTTAAATATTAATAATAATAACAAAAGAGAAATGTGCAATTGAAAATTTTCTTTACACTGTAGAGGATATCTTAATATTTTTATAGAAAATCTTAAAAGGTGCAGAATATAATGGACAACATTTCAAAAGCATCATACTGCATTAGAAAAATCATCCGTGTGATTATGGTTTTTCTCTCTCAATGTATTTGTGTATCATCTAGTTTGAGGTCAGATGAATCAACCATGTTTCATTTCCTGATTATATAAATTCATAAACTTTTGTAGCAGTGCATGTAATTATCTTTCTTATTCTTTTTGGATATATAAAAATCTGACGATATAAAATCTAAAGCCAGCCACTTTATAAAATTTTTATATCTGAGAAAAAAACATAACCCAGCACCTCAGTAGAAATCATAATAAGAATCACACCACCTAAATTATTGGAGTAGAGAGATCATAATTAAAAACAAAAATTCAAAATGGAGAACAAATTAGATTTATCTAGTAAATAGATGCGAGTGCCCAACAATTGAATGATACATCATCAGTTATAACTAGTATCAAACTCATTAAGTTAGTCCCTCTCTTTCTCCATCTGTCATGGCATTATGTTTCATCAGATACTATATCACCTATAGCTTTTCCTTCCGACTAACAATTCTTCTCATCTGTAAACACTGTAACCAGGCATTGTGTCTTTTTTATGATAGCTGGGTTCTTATGCATATGGGCATCTAGATGTAGCCCAGTGAACAAAGGAAAATAAGAAAATAAGAGGTTCAATGAAAATTGGAAGCGTTTCAAAAAGATTCCCAAAAGGAGATAATCATAGCCAGACCAATAGAGAAAGTAATTTAAATTTAAATTTTATGATAGCTGGGTTCTTATGCATATGGGCATCTAGATGTAGCCCAGTGAACAAAGGAAAATAAGAAAATAAGAGGTTCAATGAAAATTGGAAGCGTTTCAAAAAGATTCCCAAAAGGAGATAATCATAGCCAGACCAATAGAGAAAGTAATTTAAATTTAATGCACGTTATATCAGCAAAAAAGGAGTTACTTCATTAGTTGATGATATCTAGAATGGAGGCCAGTTGAAGTTATTAAAAGAGGTGCTGCTTACAAGTATTTCTGGTTTATTGGTGCCTAAAACATTGTAATTATTGTAGGCTTTCCTCATAATGAAAAATAATATTTGTTATTGTTATTGAATTGCTTTCCATTCCTTGCTGTGGTATTGAATACTCTTTGCATATCTTTTTTTCTTATTCTTCCTAGAGAAGCTCAGGTTTAGGAATCCATTGCCTCTATGTGTGTGTGTGTGTGTGTGTTTAGGGGGGATATATTTTTGACAAATAAAGTTGAAAGCTTGTGCAAATATAGATGTAGATATGGATGATAGACATTTTCTGTTGTCTAATATACACTTGGATGCACCCGCATGCATGCATGTGCTCCTTCTAAGGTGCTACTTTGGCAACTAAAAATTATGGGCATGAAGACGTGTTCACACAAGTATGCATGATCTAAAGAATGTTCTGTTTGCTATTTTAGCAACCGAGCTGTTCTTGTCTCTGATATTGACATGGGAGATTTGACTCGGTTCTATTCCTTGTCTTGACAATTGACTTAAGATCTTAACTTACTCCAGGAAAACGGAAGACAGAAAAATCCGCTTTGTGGTGATGCTGCACCATCTGAACAATTTATCATGGAAGCACGCCATGCTTCACCAGCAAAGGCACCACTGGCTGGATCATCATCCCCTTCTGGAGGTCTTGCATGTGCTATAGCTGCTCTTGCTGAGCGTCAGCAGATGGGTGGGGAATCACTTGTTCACAATAATGTAAATATGCCTTCATTCAACATGCTTCCAAGCGCTAGTAGCTTTTATAACAGGCATGTGCAGGATGCAGACGATTACTCTCCTGCGCAGAGCTCTAGCAATGTGCTGCCAGATTGCAGGATGATTGTGACAAGGGATGATGGGGACTGGGGTGCGGATCGTGGATCAGACGCAGCTGAAGCTGGGACCAGTTATGCTAGTTCTGAGACAGCAGAAGATGCTGGTGGAATATCTGCCCAATTACCCCCACCACCGCCAGATGAAATTGGGGGGAGCTTTCAGAATGTCTATGGACCCATTGAGAGTTTTGAAGAGCAGATGATGCTAGCCACGGCCATTTCTCTTGCTGAGGCCCGAGCTATGACAAGTGAACCCCAAAGCGCATGGCAATAGTTTTCAGGGATAAGCTGCAAAAGTTTGAACAAATGATGCTGGCGAAGGCTTTTCAGCTAGCTGAGTACCAGGCCAGGGCAAGTGCACAATGCGTGCATGCAACTGGCACAAAGGTTAAGGTAGTGAAGATTCTCTCTACAGTACTACGTATAGTTGTTAAAGGAAAAGGTATTGTTTTGGTGAATGAAAGGTTGTTTGGTAAACTATATTCATAATGATTCCAAGTCACAAAGTCCTTTATTTTCATGGATCTTTATCATTTCTTACCTTGTTCAGGAGTCCCGGGGTAGCAAAAATCTTTTTTTTTTTTTTTCCTTTTCCACAATTAATGAACAAAATTGAAGAGTAGATTTGATTCGATGTCATCATAGCTCCCTACTATTGATATTGCAGAATCCTAATCCTAATCCTAATCATTGGTTTTCAGTTATCGATTTGGTTGATCATTAACTACTACCATCCCTGGGGGAGGGCTGGGAACTTGTACGTGAAGTTATAATAATCTTCGTGCCAAAACAGGTGTCTGAAGATTTTCAACACGGAATTAACTGCTCACACCTTACCTTCTTTCCCGTTCATATGAAAAAGACTAGCAGTGCTAATCTCATTAGGCCACCCGAACCCATCGCACCTTTGACAGGAGGAGGCCAATGGTGGTCTTCTCTCTACAAAGCCTAAACGGGTTTGTAAGATTTGGGGCAAATGCTACGGTGCTCCTAGTAATTATGTATGTATATATAAACCCGTAAGGGCTAGACCCTTCAAAATAAAAACCTCTCTATAGAAATTCTTAGATACCCAGCAACTCATTCAAGGGGGAGAATTTGAAAACAAAAGAAAAAACAACTGAAGGAACGATCAGTTATAAATTTACAACTCTTATGCTGGATCGCATGGTGAGTAGATGAAGCAAATGTACGAGGATCGACAGATTTGGGCTGAAAGTTTCCATATTTCTATGCTGGCCCAGGATAACCTCAATGAATGTGTGAATCAATTCATTCAATGTGGGGGGGGGGGGGGGGGGGGGGGGGACATAAATTTGCTTGAGTTTATCCGTTGTTGTAAATAGATTGAGAATCAACACAAGTTATGAAACAGGCAGTTCTAAATTATTGCAACAACAGGCAATTTCTTACATGTTTGCTTCCTGTTCTTTATTGAAGGAGTAGCTAGACAGTGTTGGGTCCTATAAGAGACATGGTTTACGAAATTCGACGCAAAGGCAGGTTCAACCGAAGAAGAGATGTTGTTTGTGATAGAGAATGTAACTTTTTTTGATAAGCAAAATAGAGCCTGTTAAAGGCTGGACAAGCAACCCAAAGGGTTTTGAGTTTAACAAATCCAGCATACAAAAACAAAAGAATCCAAGGCAACATGAACTACAAGAATCACAAGACTGCAGATTAAAACAAAAAGGGTATGTAACTTGTTCATGCAAGCTACTTGAATCTTATGGATTCCCATGTCTGCATCTCATATGTCCTATTTGCAAAGAAGATTGAGTTAAGGCCATGTAGATTCAAATAATGTTTGCTGTCACAAGAGGTAGGCTTTGCAAATGCTGTTGCAACTCGAAATTATTTGATTATATTTGCGATGCTAGACTTGCTCTTCGTCTAGAATATAGCTCATGGCACATAATTTATTTCGTTTCATAGGGGATTATTTAAATGCTTCAAAAGCTCTTGCCTTAACCCTTCACATTTAACTAGGAAGGGTTGAGTTAATATTCTGTAAAATAAGCTTGGATTACCTTGCGGGGGCTTGGCTCAGAGATCGTTGAGTTTTTTACTACAAATTGCCTTTTTAATTTTTTTTCCACCTGTAATCGGACTGGGATTCGGTAATTCTGTTAAGAATTTTCATTTGGTTTAAGTTTCCCTTTTTTTAGGTTCCGACACAACAGTTGCTTGCTGTTCTTGAACAAACATTGCTTGAGGTTATCCAATGCCGAGATCAAGGTCTGAGAATACTAGCATGTTACCATTTATCCCTAATATAACTGTTGGATAGAGTTCAAGACCAGAATACTGGCAGAAATCTCTGATGGTCATGTTTTGTCTGCTGTTTTTTATCAGTGGCTGTTGCAATATGTTTCCATGAATTTGGATTCATGCTTTGTAGTCGGGTCAGCTCGAACTTATTTCTCTTTGATCATTGGTTTATAAAAAACTATCTATTTATTATCTATTAATTAATAAAAACTATATATATTTAAAGTATGTATATGTACATTAAATTATAAATATTAATTATATTATATTTAAAAATTCTAAATATTCTACAAATATATTTATATATTTCGAGTTATGTTCGGTAAATTTTAGATTTATATATCAGGTTAAAAAAATATCATTAAATTATCAACTCTAACGATGATCATCTGCAGGAGAGCGAGCTCCTCACCAAGCAAATCGGAACCATTAAATCAAGTAGATGGCCTTCCACAGTAGAGCTCATCACCAGACATATCAGAACCATTAAATCAAGCAGTATCTGGAATTCCAGGTAGAAGAGACTATGTCCCTGATGTATTTGATATTGTAATATATAATACTTTTTAAATTATTTTTTGTTTGAAAACAAATTAAAATGTTTTTATTTTATTTTTACATTAGCACATCAAAAACATTAAAAAATACTAAAAAAAAACATCAATTTAACATTACATTTTTAAAATACAGCAAAACGCAAGTTGAACAGTAATGCCAAACGGCCTCTAAATTGCAGATCAGAATCCAAAGATTGAAAGCATAACATTAAGCACCCAGAGCCACAGGAGATATTTGGTTTGGAACGGCCCGACCTATGGTTTCGAGTGATATATTTTCTTATACAGTATTTGACACATTCAATAAGCAGCGCACCTCAAGCAACAGAGGGTGAAGTAGATTTCCAAAAAACTTTTATCAAGGAAAGGAAGCAATGTTGGTATACACCAAAATCATTTACTAATCATCCTCATCATCGCTGTCATAGTTCTGGCATAGGGATTGTAGACCAATGCTTGGATCATTAGCTGTACTCTGCTCTACTTGTTTATTCTCCTCTGGCTTGTTACGGTCAGAAACTGCAACTGGTTTCTTTTTCACAGATATCCTGATCAACGGGGATCTAAATTTAGGTTTGCCATCATTTTGAGTCCCTGAAGCACTTGAATTTTCTGTTGACAACCAAGGAACATGAATGTCAGACTCACCTAGAATTTCATAATAACAGATGAATGTAACAAGTTAAACAAAAAGTAGTAATCTTAAGATGAACACTAATTGATCTTGGTGATATGTAAGAAATCAAATTTTCTAACATGCATTTGGAGTACATTAGCATTTGAAGAATATTCCTTTGCATATAGCTTTAATAGCATCTATTTGGGACAATAACATACATGTTTCTGAATATGCTAGACCTCTCATGAAGACCACCAGAAAGGCGGTGAAACATTTTGAAATCAAATATACCTTTTGTGCAGGAGGTGTTTGATATTTATCAGAAATCAGAAATCCACTGAAAATTTAGCCACGGAAGAAAATTTGAGAATACTGTAGCTATCTATGTTGTTCTTGCCTCATAATAGTAGTAGTAGCATTAATCAAACATCACAGTCAATCTATCATTATTACCCAATGCATAGCTCCATCAAATCTCAACAAGGAATTTATATATAACTTATCTTTTCATTCACTGCTTCTAAATATGAACTCTAATTGCACTTCAAGAATTTTAGTTCTGAACAATATATGGAAGGGAAAGGTAAAAGATGACATAAAGTACCACTGTTATTTGAGCTATCTGAAACACTAGCTTTTGCCAGTGAATCCGTTGGTTTACTTGAAACTTCATCAGCAACCTTCCTCTTCTGCATAGCATGCACTCAAAAGTTCAAGTTAAGGAATCACTTGATCTCCACAAAAAGTCATAAATTACCATGCTGGAAGTTTGATACATTACAGATGAAAAGAAGGGAAAAAAAGGCAAACATAAATGGTTCAACAAAGCTCATGATGAGTGCAGTAGATGAAATGCTTCATAAAAACTGACAAAGTTAAGGCATGATGGCAGATGCACCGAGACACAATTCTTGAAGAATGCGAAAGGTCATACAGACAGACTGTATTTCTGATAAATGACATTCAGGTAGGCTGCTCCTCATGTCTAATTGAATAAGGACTAAAAATTAGAATGCTCCAAAAAAGTCACTATCATAACATTATATTTGAACACAGATCTTAAGAGAGATGGAAATGTTGGAAAGTAGGACAGAAAATGGAGGAAAAAGGCTAATTTTTTATCATTTGGTAGGGTGAAAATGTGCAAGCACGGAAGATAAAAGTGGCAATATCAATATTTTCACAAGTATGGGCATCATTGTGAAATATTCATGTATATTATATATCTTCCCAGTCTTCATATATTGATCCAACTGTCATAATTAGCTTCACTCCTGCTATGTGGCTTTACAAATTGTATTGATCTAGGAACCAAATCATAGGTTACATGACCAAGATTCAGGACCAGTGAACCAACAGCACCAGGATTAGTATATACACCTTTGCATACCTTGATCTATCTCAATTCTAAACTAAAAATTCATTCTGAGAAAAGTTGATTTCAGTAGGATTGATAGAAACAGTTCAGATAGATTATTGAAGTTTGGAACTAAATAATTGAATATTTCTGTTTTTCAATAGAAAAACTCCAAAGCACACACACTAGCTCATTCCTTGGTGTTTTGATTATACAGAGAGATACATCTTTTTTCCAAAGTCAATGCATCCAAGCTGAGTTGTAATATTTCCAAAGTGATTAACCTCACTCAAAGGTCAAAGCCTCCATACAAACAACAGTTAAAGGGTACAAAAGTCATATTTGCAAGTAAAAGTACGAAGATAATAGATTTCACTTGAGATTAACCCCTTTTCTTGGACAGAAGTAAAATATTTGTGTTCTACTAAATTATACTGATGGGAAAAATTGCCCGAGGTAAAGAATGCATGTGAAAAATTTTACAACTATAATTGGATCTCTTCTCATATTTTCCTTTAATAATTAGGCACAATATATTCCAACCATTCACTTTTTCCTCTTACTTCCAGAAAGTGACCTATATAAAGAAAAAGAAGATTTACAAGATTCTCATACCTTCAACTTATCACTTGACATGTTAAAATCTTCATCGTCATCAGAATCTTCATCTGAAATTCTTCGAATAACCTCTGTTTGTCTTTGCTTTAAAATATAAACACAAAACAAACCATTTTATGACCATCTAGTCATATAGAAGGGAGGAAGGGGATGCAAATGAGCAGGTCTGGAAGGAAACTAGCAAGTATAGAAATTGAGTACTAACTTTGAATAATGATTTTATAAGAGCTTCATCCTCTTCCTCCAACTTCCTCTCCTGTCGGCAAGTAAATCCATTGCCAGATTCAGAATAAGGCAGTACAACACAGAAATGAAAAGGCAAATGTCCCGAGAAAAAAGCAAGCAAGCATTATTCCTGCAACTAGAATCTCTACTTTGGTTTTCACACATTTACATGTAACGTTATATGTAAATGCAAAGAATTCACATTATGCTTTAGTGCATTTCATTTCAATGGGCAAATTTATTCCTATGAAAAGATTTAAAAGGAAAAACTATTGACTATCTTAAAACTCGTACCTTTTCAGAAGCTGTGCGCTGCAAAGCCTCAAGCATTGCATCGACACTGACAGTAGCATGTCGAGACTGCAAAAATGAAAACAGAATCAGTACAGGATGACAAAGTAGACCAAAACACAATAATTTAACGAATAACATCAAATCCCACGAACCAATTAATTACCTTCATGGACTTCATTTCATCAAGTGCAGCAAGAATGTCAATCTCTCTTTTAGAATCCAAAGTTCTGTTCTCCAGTGATTTCATGGCATCCCCCATCTCTTCTGCATCCCTCTTTTTCTTCTCAGTGTCCAGTTCCTACCACCCACAACAACATTATTCTCCAAACTAAAAATTCTCACAGATAAACAACAACCAAAGTACAACGTTGTAACTAATATATTTTTACCTCATCCTCGGCACGCCAAGGTTCAAAATTCCGCGTGGCACCACTTTCGACTGTATAATCCGAGTTTTGAGGATCTGTCTTCATTGCTAGCTCGGCCGAACACCTCGTACATTTGAAGTAAAATCTAAATATTTGTATTCCTAAATACGTCTGCAAAAAAAAAAAAACAAAAAAAAAAGAACGAAAAGAATCCTTCCAAAACACTACCAGTAAAAATAAAGACAGACAGAAAATTAAAAGAAAAAAAAATACCTCGCCAATGACATCTTCTTTGCGAGAATTAAACTTGGTGCCTTTATAGATGTAATTACCACAAGTATTGCAACGGATGCTCATAGGAAGCATCATTCGGACCTTTATCTGTTGGTTCTTGGGTCTTCGGATCCTGGGTAATTTCGATGGATCAAAATCTGGTGGGTAGTACTTGTTTAACACCTTTCTTTCTCCCATCTTCTCTGCTTACTTGCTTCTTCTCGCGACAACCACAAAAAAGAAAACCCTAATTACTCAGATTTGTGTTTGAAATTTGCTAATTGGTTTTCCAGCAAGAAAGATAGAGAAGGCTACAAGAAAGGAGGACAGCTGCTTCGTCGTAGAGTTATTAACTAGTTTTTTTTCCGTGCTACGCCACGGTGGAATTATCTTTTTTTATCAACCTTAAAACAATATATAAAAATGTTAAAAGTTAAAAATTTAATTTATATTGGGCTGAAATATTGTTTTAGATGTTTAAATGGTAACACCGATTATATATATATATATTTTTTAAATAAATAATAAGATAGCAGCATATTAAATTACCTGGATCAATTATGATTATTTTAAAAAACTTGTAATATAAATATGTGATAGTGATAAAATTATGGAATTCATAATGAAACAAAATAAAAAATCTAATTACAACGAACCACATATTAAAGGTAAAATGTCAAAAAATAATAATTTTTTTTAAAAAAAGTTACTTAAATAAATTTATATTGATGATCAGCACAACATCTTGGGATGAGAAAAATTTCTTAACTTAAAAAAAAAGTTAAAGATATGCTAGGATTTTCAAATAAGTAAAATAAATTCAAGATCTGAGTCATTGATTTGATTGAGTTTAATAAATTTAGTTAATCTAATTATATATATATATATATATATATATATATATATATATATATATATAACT
>Ga0325402_1003760_pt1 | contig 13836 bp, 5 predicted proteins | sample PopdelMetagenome_22_FD_207212 | JGI IMG/M metagenome (GOLD analysis project Ga0325402, IMG submission 207212) | Populus deltoides microbial communities from Bellville, Georgia, United States - Xylem-PdKOR-R3 | ecosystem: Host-associated > Plants > Phyllosphere > Stem > Wood/Secondary xylem... | reverse complement strand
ATGTATATATTACTACTATAAGCCCAGATTAAAGGGGAGGCGGCTTCGACCATCCTTGCCATTTGCCTTGTGGAGTAGAATTTTGCAAGAGAAATGAGAATAGAAAATTAATAAAGTTTTATTACGAGGCCTGTTGAGAGAAATTAATGTTCTTAAATACGGGATATTGTTGAATTTGTGATATTAACTAGCACATGTTCTTCGTGTACGAAGAACATGAAATCTAGACCATAGTTCACTTATAGAGTAATTAAATGGTTGTTTAATCCTTGTGTTCTTAGTAAAATAATTAATTAATCTTATTTGTATGAAAAACTTTATATTGAATCTTTTTATTCTTATATTAGTCTATATAACTTAGTGTTATAATTTTATCAGATTTTTAATGATACTTTTATTACTCTATTCATTTTTAGTCCAGATTTTAAATTTCATCAACTACCGATAAAATAAAATAAATGAATATAATTTAAAAAAATATTTAAGAGAGAGTTGACTGTACTCAACTTTGATCAAAGAACTAATTTATGATTTCCGAAACCCAAAAACTAACTAACGAATTCATAAAAGCACGAAGACTAAAGTATAATTCGCTGTTATTTAAAATACTGGATTCCAGCACCGATGAGAATGTGCGTCATCATACATTATTTTTTATTATTACCTTTTTCTTTTTGTCCACAAACTCACAATGATTTATTTATGATACTTCGATTTAACGTTTGCATCAACATTAGCATGTTTGTAACTTTCATACGCTGTTTATTAAAATGTTTTTTATTTAAAATATATTAAAATAATTTTTATATCAGCACAAAACAATCCAAAATTAATTAAAAAATTAATAAAAAATTAAATTGAAAAAAATTCAAACTTTGTAAAAAGCGTGGTTAATTGGACCGCGAAGACAAACAGTCTCTTAGAAGTCAACTAGATGATTGCCCCGTGCGCTGGGCCGCGGGTTAAATTAATTTTTCTTAAATTAAAAAAAAATGTTCGATTAACATTTTTTTAGTAGAAAAAAAATTTAAATCATGTGGAGGTTGACTCGAATTGATCCGTTTCAACTTGATAGGTTTAAAGACAATCTGGACGATTGACTAAAAAATATTAAAGACGATATCCTTTTTACAGATATTAAGACGAAAACATATTAAATTGATTGAGTCAGCCCAGATCATGAGACCATGGTAATAACGCAGATTGAAACAAATCTTGAAGTTCAATTTTCAATCAACCAAATATGGAAGAATAAAATTAAAAAAAAAACAAAAAATAACCGAAGTCAACTCAATTAACTTGTGAAATCCACAATCCAAGCCATAAGACCAAGATAACTTTATAGATAGAAAGTAAATTGAAACAAATCATGAAGCATAATTCCCAATCAATCTAATGTTGGAGAATGAAATTAGAAAAAAAAATCAATTAAAAAAATATAGAAAAGAAATGGCCAGAGTCAACCCGGGTTAACCTGTCAAACTCATGACCCGAGTCATGAATCGAGAAAACCTCATAGAAAACATACAAAAGAAAACAATCTGAGTCAGCTTGGATTAACTTGTCAAACTTGCAATTTAATTTATAAGGTTGAGATAACCCATATAAAATAAATCAAAATAAATTATAAAGTTCGATTCTCAATCAACATATTGATAAAGGATGAAATTTGAAGAAAAAAAATATTCAATATAAAAAAATGACACTATAAAAATGACCCGAGTCAATCTAAATTAACCCACAAAACTCCTGACCCAAGTCATAAGACTCATATAACCTCGTAGAAAGCAAATTGAAATAAATCATGAAGTTTAATCCCTAATCAACCCAATATTGAATTATGAAATTGAAAAAAAAAAAGAGTCCGGATCAATAGATTAACTCGTCAAACCTGCAACATGGATCATGAAATTAAAATAACTTCTTATAAAGCAACCCGCAATAAATCATGAAGTTTAATCTCTAATCAATCCAATATTTAATTATAAAATTAAAAAAAATAAAGAGTCCAAATCAATTAGATTAACTCGTCAAACATGCAACATGAATCATGAAATTGAAATAACTTTTTATAAAGTAATTTGTAATAAATTATGAAATCCAATCTCTAATAAATTAAATGTTGATATATAAAAAAAATATAGATTTTAAAAAAATCTCAAGATCAAAAAAAAAAATTTCATTTTTAATTAATAGTATGGTGTGAGGTGGTGATAATATTTTTTTTTTTTGTTAATAATAATAAATGTAGCTTCTAACACAATGAACGGTCCTCATTGATGATGATTTGCGCGTAAGTGATCAGGGCCAATATTGGAAGGAGAAGGGCAGATAGGAAGAAGGGCCGTTGAGCTACGTGCATATTAATTACAAATCTATAAGTCCACATGTTTTTGCTTCTAGAAATTACTTCGTTTTAGAGCCAAGGACAATTACAGTTGTCGTTGTCCATTAATTGATTTGCCAATGGTTTAAAAGGGGCAGCAAATCTGTAGATTTTTGTGCTCATGACTTGAGCACTAGTCCCTTCCCAGCTTTGTTCTAGCTCGCTACCTCTCTCTCTCTCTCTGTGTGTTTTTCTCTTTCATATTTAGTATTTGAGAGAGGGAAAAAATATATATAAGCAAGGACATGGGAAGGGCTCCTTGTTGCTCTAAGGTGGGGTTGCGTAGAGGACCATGGACTCCCAGAGAAGATGCATTGCTTACCGAGTATATCCAGGCTCACGGCGAGGGCCATTGGAGGTCTTTGCCTAAAAAATCTGGTAATTATACACCACTATCTAATTAGTGGAAAGTGATTGTACATGTTTCGCTCTTCTTCTTTCATTTTCCTTTCCTTTCGATATTTGCTCGAGCACTTGAAAATGTTGCTGTCCCAGAACAGGGATAAAATTGTGGAATTTGGAGGGACTTTTCTTGACGAGTTTCTTTGCTTCTTCTTCTTTTCCCTTGACAAAATTTCCAGAAATATTCAAATCTAGTCTAATCATTCGATCGTTTCCTTGGCTTTCCCCCCTCTTTTCAAACAAATTGTCAGGTTTGAGCTCTGAATAACAACTATGAAAAGGAAAGAAATGACTTGCATTGTCGTGTATTTGGTGGTGTGTAGCTTCAACCTGCCATAAAACTGAAAACACACTGCTAGTCTTAAATTAACTTTTAAAAAGTGTTCAATTCTCGTCTTGACTCTATTAATCAAGCTATAGGCCATTATATTTGTGATCATGATGTCTCGTCATGTGCTGCACCTTTTTTCTCTCTCTCTTCGTGCATATATTTTCTTGAGTACAAACTACTTATAACAAGAAGAAATTAAAACGAGACTAATCATCTGACCTTTCTCTCACCCTTGTATTTCCAAAACTAAATGAAGGTCTCCTCAGATGTGGAAAAAGCTGTAGGCTAAGATGGATGAATTATTTACGACCAGACATCAAGAGAGGGAATATTACTCCTGACGAGGATGATCTCATTATTAGAATGCACTCCCTACTCGGTAACCGGTGGTCTCTCATTGCTGGAAGACTTCCAGGTCGAACCGATAACGAGATCAAGAATCATTGGAACACCCATCTCAGCAAGAGACTTAGAAGCCAAGGAACCGACCCCAACACCCACAAAAAGTTAGCAGAACCAGTAAAACGTGAAGTAAGAAGAAGGACAAGTAACAGCGACAAAAACACCAGCAACAAGAAACAGAGCAAAAGCAAGGCTAAACCAGTGCCAGCTGAAAATCATAAGGTCCACCTCCCTAAGGCTGTTAGGTTAGCTTCTTTATGCTTGCCGAGAAATGACAGTTTTGGAAGCAGTACAGCTACTAGCCTGTCTCCAAGCCAAGGAAGGGATCAAGGGTACTGTTTCGGTACAGAACTTGCAGTGGATGTTTCTTGGAGTAATTTTAAGGATTGTGATAATGGGGTTGCCTTTTTTGTTGGAGATGTTGATCTTGATAATGGTTCAGATCTCGAATGCCAATCTCTTCTGCCTACGACAGACACCTTAGAGAAGCTATATGAGGAGTATCTTCAGGTCCTGAACACAAATGATCATCAAGATCAAGTAGAATTAAACTCCTTCGCCGAGTCACTGCTGGTATGACAATTAAATTAAAGAGAGTAATAAATTGTGCAGGAATGAGCTGTAATATATTTTCAAGTTTCGTGGAAGATGATCAGCGCTTGATTGCCCGGTAGTTAATTTTCATGTGTTTGCCTTCTCTACCTTCGCTAGCAATAAACCGATCGAGATGGAGTTATTCGAGGGTCCAAATTCTATGATTAGATGATAATTATATGTATGACAGCGTGCGTATGCGAGGGAATTAATCTTGTGTGTTCTGTAATATTACCTTCAATGCCATATATATGCATAATAAATGAACTCCGTAATTAATAATAATTAAGATAATGATATGGGATTTAGTTACGCTCAAATAAGTTCAATCTGCACCGTACATCATGTTGATAAAATCCAAACAATATATTAACAATATCTGAGATTTTATTATTACAATTTTAAACGTCTATTTGCGAATTTGCAACGGAACGCACTTCTGTTCCAAATATGCTTCCCAGCGTTACGTTGTTTGCTAACAATACATTCTTGAGGAGGAGGAGGTTTAGTTTAAGGAATTAAGACTCGTCATCATATTCTTTCTCTAACCTCATCCAAATACATGAATGAGTAATATTTTAAAAAATATTTTAAAAATACAAAGGTGAAACTTGACTTGCCATCATGCTAACTTTATCAATTAAGCCTATTTTATCATCTCCAATTCTACATGCATGCTCCATTTTTAATATAAACTCCATAACATTTTTCTTGAACTTAACCAGTTTTCTTAAAGGTAACCAATGCTACGTAAATTGAAAGAGTTGATTGATTAAGAAAAATGTTTATACAGCATGATCAATTGAAGCCAACTTAACGTGATGCTCTATATAAATATAAAATAATAAGGACTTTAGTGTCATCAAAGGAATACCCAAGAGCATAATACAAAGAAAAATTGAAATTAATACAACGTCGTATTTGAAAAGAAAAAAAAAATCTCTCAAACTACAATACAAGAAGAAGGGATTGTCGAGGCATGTATTTTTTTGACCTTTGCAATTCACCAATAGCGATGTTATTTTAAAATCTTCTAATTGCTATTCTTTCAATCATTAGGTTTGAGATATTTTCTTTGAAGATATTTTCTTTGAGACCATAAATTTATATAAAGGGCACACGAACTCCACAAGGAACGTGACAAAGAAAACCTCGTAAGAAGTAGGGAAATAAATAAGATATTAAATTATAGAATAAAACTAGGATATATTAGAACTACAATACTATATATATTTGAGATTTAAAAAAAATAAATAAATAATGTTTTCATTGGTGGAAAAAACACCAGAAACCACTAACGAAATTAATTAAATTCTAAGAGACAGGTTTTATATAAACATGCCACCCAAAGGTGACAGCTTAAAAAAGAAAGAAAATAATTAAAATAAATACAAGAACCCCGAGAGAGAGAGAGAGAGATTTCCCTCTCGCCGGCCAAAACCCGGGAACAAGTCACCACGCACCGCTCTCCCTCGTGATTTCCTCCTCCCTCCTCATCCACATGATCTCCCTAACCCCATGCATACAACAGCCACCATCTTCCAAACCCATCTCCACAACAACAACCAAACATCCCTCACAACTCCGACGATCGATCTCCATGATTTTTTTCTGATCAAAGCTCTACATCACAATCACACTCAGACAAACCTAGCAACGCAACAGCCCCGTAACCTTGTCTTTCCACCACAGCATCGAAATTACGGGTCCTCCATCACCAGAAATCAGGCTAAAAACTCCAGCCCCAGTCCAACCGAAGTCATTTTCAACTTCTTTTTAGCAAATTCAATACCAGCGTGTGAAGCACACGTGTCACCATCCCTACACACAACGTGCCACCTCTGATCTGGCCAGATTCTGGCCGTAAGCAAGGGTAAAAAAGCACATTCCCCTTGGTTTTACATTTATTTTAAATATCCATGCGTATTTAACGTGTTTGGGCCCACAACGTGGCAACCAGGGTTTTAAAACCGTTAGGGATTATTCTGTTTTTGCATTTTAAAAAGTGGTTTTAAAACAATTTAAAATTATTTAAAATTTTTATTTGCTTTAAATTTAAAAAAATTAATATTTTTAAATCATTTCGATATATTAATATTAAAAATAATTTTTTTAATATATTTTTAAATATAAAATACTTTAAAAAACAATAATAATCACGCTATTAAACCTACTACTACTAGGATGAAATAAGGATAAAAATCAATATTGGAGCTGAGAGGGGAAGGATGATTTCAGTTTATTAAAGGCATAATGATTTGGCTTTGATGTTAAATTTTTACGTGTGATTCGTTGTGATGTCAAAATAAAGATTTATAATTAAATTTAAAAATTATAGCTTTTTTTAAAAAAGAAAAAATTCTTTTGTTTGCTTTGTTTTAATGTTTACGGTTCTCTCTCTCTCTCTCTCTCTCTCTCTCTCTCTCTCTCTCTCTATATATATATATATATATATATATATATATATATATATATTCCAAAGAATGATGAATAAAATTAAATAATATTTGAGTACATTTTTTTTATTTGTTTCGTTGCGTGTTAATTAAATCTATTACACGCAAATAAATCCAGGAGAGTAACATCCCTCGTCGTATTAATCAGGCTGAAAAATCCACCCCAAATTCATCTGAAATCACACCTGAAATTTTCGGCTGAGATCAAGCAAAAAAAAAAAAAAAAAAAAACCTAAAACCAAGCAAAAAATCTTAGCCACTCAAATGGAACCGAACCGTCCTTGTTGACTTGAGGTGTTGAGCATCGATAGTAAAAACGAGCTGGACGGTTTTGAAAGTCCAAGCGTGGTTTTCCAACAACTTCTTACAAATCAATACCACGAAGCACGTGCGCCACCATAATCTTTACCACGGGAATCACGTGCGCCACCATCCTTACGCAGCCCCTAGTGCCAGTGCATGAACTATCTTGTCGGATTGTAAAGAAAATATAAAAAATTTAATTTTTTTCAAAATCATTTTTAGGGATTTATTTTACAAGGTTAAATAAGGATTAAAATTAGTATCCTATGATGGGGTTGAAAGGATCACAATGATAGGTTTATCCACGTAATTTTATTTGGCCTTGATGTTTAAATTTCATATGTGGATGTGTATGTTTGAAATTTATGTCAAAATAAATATTTTCAATTAAATTTAACAAATAATAGGTTGTTTTTTATTAAATAAAAAAGAAAATGTTTTTATCCACGTACATTATTTTTGTTAATTATTTTGTTGCATGTTAATCATTCTATTATAGGTAGTAAAATTATTTATCGGCCCTAATATCCTAATTAAATGTTGCCTGATGGATGATAAAAATAGTTAACACGTGACCATGTCTTTTGTTTATCCTAATTAACCTGGAAATTGTAAGACTTTTAATTAAATCACATTCCCTGGATGTCGCATATACAAGTTAATTAACACATGACACCAATTTCTATATAAAAAAGCCTTTTTTTTTATTCATGTTGTGTGTGAATTGTAACGTGTTGGTTCAAAGGAGCAGTCAACGACAATATTATCTTTTTGAGCTATTATTTTGACTATATAGTTAATTGTTGTTTACATAACGTACGGGATTATCTATGATGACAATATTATTTTTAAAATTATAAATGTAAATATTTACAAGACATTAATATTAGTTTTTAATTGTAAATATTATTTTTAAATATTTCATTTGTTGATTAAATTTAATTTTGTGTCCATATTAATATGTGTAATTTTATTTTTGATTTTTTGCTTTTGGGGCTGGTAATATCCTCCCTTTACGGTGAGTGAATTTGGACATTATCAAAGGAAACATGCCAAAACCCAATTAATCATTCGCCGTCATCATGGGTGTGATGCCCTTAATTTTAAAGTATTTTAGATAAACACTAATAATGTAAGCAATATATTTATTATTAAAACAAACAAGAACTAGCTCGCTGAACTTATATAAAATGTTTTAGAGTGATTTTATTTTTATTTTTGATAGCTATTTTTTTATTAAAAAAATCTCTAAACACATGTTAGGGTTCACTGATTACTAAGAAATTTGAGCGACTTTTTTCCTTCTAATTTTACTTCAATTAAGTTCGCCGGAAATGTCCGCTCGTGACAATGGCTAAACAATTATAATCCTCATTAATTAATTGCCTCTGTCCTTGGATTTCAGATTCACCATTCATTTGTTGTGGTATAATTGACTATTATTCTGTTTGATGAGACTAGAATTCAAAGGCAGGCTTCTTTTATATTTGTCACGAGACAGCAGTGGAAAAGGAAGGTTTTTCCCCTTGCCTGGTCAAGAGGACGCATAATTTATTGAGAGAGGCTGGTACTGCCTAATTAAATCTATGGTATTCAACTCTTTGTTTAATTTTATAATCAAATGGCATCTTCACGTTTATCATGCTGATTTTACTTGGCAGAAATTCAAAGGCTGGAGATAAAACTTGCAAACAAATGACAAGGGAAGCCTCGCCTTGCGGTGCATTAAATGCTTCCCTCGGTTTATTGGTGTATTTATTTTTGGGTTTAAAAGGAGTTTTTAAAATTTTTATTTAATTTTTTATTTAATTTTAAATTATTTTAATATACTGATATCAAAGAATAAATTTTAAAATATAAATATTTTTATATGTATTTCCAATAAAAACGTTATATATATATATATATATTGCCCTCAACAATGCTAAAATCGAAAGCTCGTCTTTTGACCACTACGATTATAACAGAACTGTGCTTCTTCTCTTCTTTTTTTTCTTTTTTTTTTTTTTTTGCAGAGCATTTACTGAAAATACTTATGTATATAACTGCCAATAATTTCTATCTTTTATACTTTCCATTTTAAATTTTAATTTTGTAGAAGCTAAAATAATTTAATTTTTAATTTATAAATATTTGCTTTTCATTTATTTTATATATATATAAATTCATTTCATAATTTTAACTAAATATATAATAATAAAAAAAACTACGACAAACAAAAACCACCCTTGTCTCAACCTAAAGGAAGAAGTAAAGAGCATTTAGATTACTGACATTCAAGTACACACAAATAATTCATCATCGCCCCCAAAGAATACACTCAGATAGTCAGATGAATTATTGATTTTGTGCTGTCATGCATGTTGCCAGAATGCAGGTAACGAAGAATGATTGATTGGCGCTTGGACATTTCTCCGGTCGCCAACAATCTGCCCGCGGCTACGACCGTCTATGATTGCTAGTAATCATTAAAAAAGACAGAAGATTGGCCTAACTCCAAGCCTAGTAGTCCACGTGGGATTTGGGAGCAAATTTGATTTCTATCTCTCTCTCTTCAAGGACGTTTCAAATCAAATCATCTATCTATCTGTCAGCCGAGTTCTACTCAATCATCTCAGTCTATAATATATACTTTTTAGAAATGAAGTTTTGTCAAATCCAAAAATAAAAAAATATATTTTAAAATGGAATAATAATTGTTTTTTAAAATATTTTTATTTTAAAATATATTAAAATAATATTTTTTTAAAATTATTTTTAATATTAATATATAATATAAACATTTAATACAGAAAAAATTTAAAATTTTTTAAAAACATCTTTTAATTATAGAATCAAACATTGCTTTAAGTTACTGCATGTTGTGTTTGGGTTTATTTTTAAAAGATGTTATATTAATATTTTTTTAATAATTTCTAAAGATTTTAATATATAATTCTCAAAAATTAAAAAATATTATAATATATTTTCAAATAAAAATTATTTTTAAAAAATACAATGCAAGAAATGGTGCTGTAGATATGAGCATGTGTGAACACGTGCAGCTTCCCTTAGAAAGAAAAGATAGAGTTTCAATGTGTTCCCACTCGTGAAGCATCACAACAATAGAAGTAGATTGGAAAAACACCAGCGGGGAAGAACACGTCAATTTTATTAGTGCAATAGGAAAGTTATGCAATTTATAGGTATTAACCAATTTAAAAAAAAATCAAAACATTATTTTTTTATTAAATATTAAAACGAAAACATAAATAGATTGAATTGAACCAACTTTAATTAATCTATCATATCCACTACTCAGTTCATGAAATCTTGATAAGTCTATAAAAAACAAATTAAAAAAATTATTAAATTCAATTCTCAATCAACTTGATATTGAATGATTAAATTAAAAACAAAATTTGACCTAAAAACAAGTCGATTCAACTCGAGTTAACCTGTCAAATATGGGTTATAAGATTAGGATAACTCCATAGAAAGCAAATTAAAACAAATTATAAAACTCAATTTTTAATCAACCCAATGTTGAAAGGTGAAATTACAAAAAAAATCAATTAAAAAAGAACACAACAACCCACCTAAGTCAACCAACCAAACTCGTGACTTGAGTCATAAGATTGAAATGACCTCATAAAATACAAACTGAAATAAATTATGAAACTTAATTCTCAATCAACTTAATATTGAATGATAAAATTCAAAAAAATCAACTAAAAAGAATAAAAAAAACTCGAGTCAACCAGCCTAACCCGTGACCCGAGTCGTAAGATCATGATAACCTCATAGAAAAAAATAAGAAAAATATATAAATCTCAATTCCTAATCAACATAATTTTAAAGGATTAAATTGAAAAAATAAATAAATACAGGATAAAAAATGACCTGAGTCAACCCGGGTTAACCTGCCAAACCTTAGTCAGAAGAAAAAATCAAACAAAATTATAAATTTTGATTCCCGATCAATCTAATGTTAAAGGAAGAAATTAAAAAAAAATAATTAAAAATGAATAAAAATTGACTCGAGTCAACACGGTTAACTCACAAAACTCGCAGCCCAAGTCATAAGACCGAGATAACTCCATGAAAAACAAATTAAAACAAGTTATGAAGCCATATATCCAGGAAACCAAATACCATGGATTAAATTGGAAAAAAAAAAAACTAAGTTTGAAACTAACAAAAAAGTCCTAAAACTTTTTGAGGACCAAAGTGTTAACGTGTTTAGCTTTTCATTGTTTCTTGCTACAGTCGGTGGTCGATTTAAGGCAAAGCCCAGGTCACTGGTTGGGTTGATTTAAGTCAGCATAAAAATAAAAATGGTTATTTTTATAGTTTTAAACCCGATACGGGAGTCAACATAAGGCAAGGCTCGGGTCACAAGTGGTGTTAACTAATGACCTAAGTCAACATAAGGACAAAAAAGGTTATTATCATAGTTTTAATGTAACATCATTCATCAAGAGAAGAGTGTCCAGAGCCAGAGCAGATTAAAACAGTTGGTACTTAACCTTGTAGGACATGTTTTGGGTCCTATAGGTTGCCAAAAACAAAACCATGAAGCGTGGAAGTCGAGTTGGACTGAGCCATAGCAGACAATATTCTACAAGGGGGAGTGGGTTGGGCCTTACATATGGTATTAGAGCCGAGGACATATCGTTCTTAAGGTAGGGAAATTGTAACATACCACATCGAGAGAAGAGTATCCAGAGCCAGGGTATATTAAGACAGTTGGTACCTAACCTTATAGGACGCGTTTTAGGACTTGTGGGTTGCCAAGAACAAAATCGTGAGGCATGGAAGTCGGGTTTAGCTGAGCCATAACAAACAATATTCTACAAGGGAGAGTGGGTCGGGCCTTACATTTAAAACCTAAATCGGCGGCTGACTTAAGGTACGTAATGCTTGGGTCATATGTTAGGAGGGTCAATCCGGGTTGATCTGGGTAAACATAAAATAAAAATGATTATTATCATAGTTTTTAAACTTGATTCTGGGGTTAACCCAAGGCAAAATCGGGATCACGAATTAGGAGAGTCAACCTATGTTAACCTGGGTCAGTGTAAGGATAAAATCTATTATTATGATAGTTTTAAAACTCAACTCAAGGATTGATCAATGTAAGGCTTAGGTCACGGGTCGAGAGGGCCAACACAAGTTGACCCGAGTCAACATATGAATAAAAGTAGTTATTATCATTGTTTTAAAACCCCCTTGGAAATCGACCTAAGACAAGGTTTGGGTCACAGGCCAGGAGAGTCAACCTAGATGACCCAAATGTTTTTAAATGTAATCAAAGCCAGCTTGTTTTGACCAAATTTTTTTTTTAAAATTCAACAGGTTATTGACCCGTGTCTTATCCCGAGTTAACTTATGTTTTTGACCAGTCAGGTCGAGTCAATTCTTTCTCTATTATTTCTTAAACTTGGACGAGTCTAGACCCTAAGTCAACCAATCAAGTCAGTTTTGGTTTTATAAGAGGAGTTATTATATATTATTAATTACAACACTTAATAAAAATATGTAAGCTTAACAACAATATATATTAAAGGTAAAATAGATTTTTCATATTTATTATGTCTTGTCTACCATAACCAAACAGGATACAAAGACAATCATTTTATCTTGTACATTACTACCTAACACAATTAAAAATAAACTAAAAGAGAATGAGAAAACATTGTTCACCTAGACACAATTTACTATGAATGGAAATAGTGTTTTCTCCTTCTTGGTCTTAAAAACAAAACTCCTAGCTAAATTTTTAAGGGTAAAATAGTCTTTGAATTAAGACAATTTTGGTGTTCTAAAATTCATAAGGGACATGGCGAGTATTTTGTGTTTTAAATGTAAAGTAAAATTACATCACTACCTTTAAAATAAATAAATCTTCTAGCTTCTACTAAGGGTTACTTTTGTATTTTCATATAAAACAAAGCACAGTAAAATAACGTATCTATCCTTGGAATAAAAAAATAACTGACGATGGGGGGCCTTTATGTAATTTTCATTTATGTTGCACAGTAAAAAGACCTTTGTGTCCTTGATGTCAAATAATTTAACCCTTATATTAAAGGGTATTTGTGTCATTTTGTTGCTATTTGTTTTGTAATTAATGAATTTGGGTGGGGTCATTTATGTATTTTAATAAATAAAAAGTAATTTAAAAGAAATTGACATGCGTTGTTGATTAAGGAAGCTAAAATTATCATTTTATAGTTGCTTCTAATTCCTGTCTGCGTGTTCTCCATCAAAAAACAGTGTGTGCATAAATAAGTTTGCCAGTGGCCATTCCTTTTTTCTTCTATGTTGTTTCCTCTATCTTTCCTTTTTCTTGTTTGCTTTGTTTTAAATGATTTATGAAATTGAAATTAAAGTTCTTGCTTTGTTAGATTTTTTTTTCGTTGCAAAGTTTTTAAAATTGAGTTTTTACTCGATTTCATCCTTCAACTTTTAATATGTTTTGATTCTAGCTTCTTGGTTAAGCTCGTGTCTAAGATTTCAAGGGTTGTAAGTTTTGAAAATTAATTCAGCTCTAAGGGGTTCGCTTGAGATTTATTTGTTTTATTTAATATTTTTTAAAACTAATATTTTTCAATTTTATTCTTCAATATTTATTTAACTGGAGATTAGGCTCGAGTTTTTTCCAACTTTTGTATCCTTTTTTTATTGGGTTCTTTTAGATCTTTTTATTTATTGTTTTTTATGAAGTTTATTTTTATATATAAATCTTATTCTTGAGTTAAATAGAAGTGATTAGTTGAATATGGGTGAATGATCGTTATGTTTTTTTTTGTTTTCTTTTCTGCAGCATTGTTATAGCAACCCGTATGACTTCTTTTAATGTCTTCATGCACTCTTTTGCAGTGGGGTTTAAGCCGTTTCAGGCTTCCAGCAAGGTCAAGGTCTTTTGATGATGGACATTGCCCATAATTGAATGACAATGAAGACGATGAGTCTTCATC
>Ga0325402_1003756_pt1 | contig 13837 bp, 9 predicted proteins | sample PopdelMetagenome_22_FD_207212 | JGI IMG/M metagenome (GOLD analysis project Ga0325402, IMG submission 207212) | Populus deltoides microbial communities from Bellville, Georgia, United States - Xylem-PdKOR-R3 | ecosystem: Host-associated > Plants > Phyllosphere > Stem > Wood/Secondary xylem... | reverse complement strand
ATATTTTTTTTATATATATATATATATATATATATATATATATATATATATATATATATATATGTTGAAGGATTGTATTAATGGGTTAAGATTTATAAATTGAGTTAGACAAACATGTTTAAGGAGAAATTTATGAATAATCAAAGATCAAATTATAGAGATGAGATAAATAATTTATGATTATACAATTAGTTTAATTGATAAAAAGGTTTTTTTTTTTACATGAACGTGTTTAGCAATAACAATTCCTTGTAAATGGATTTTATTGGATATTTTTCCGTATGTTATTTTTTATTTCTTTAAATTAAATGGATTTTATTGGATATTTTTGTATTCCTTGCTCAAAAGGGAACATAAAATTTCTATTCGTATTTCCATCTTTAATATTAACCTCACATATAATAATCTTTAAAATGAAATGATTAATAATAACTATAATGCGAATAACATCATGTTAAAAGTTTTTTTTTTTTGGGACATAATTAAAAATTTTGTTCACATTATATGCTTTTATATATATAAATTTTATTTTGAGAAATGATTTTTTAAAACAATAATAACTCACAAATATTTTAACGGGAAATATAATAATAGTTCTGGTAGGAGAAGGCATCTTAATTTAATAATATAAATATTAGAACATGAGATCCAACGTTTTGTCATGTTTTACTTTCTCTCAAACTTTTTCAAGAGTTGTCAATTATGAATATTACAAAATATAAGAAATTAAAATCAAAATTATTTTAGAATAAAATATATCATATTTTTTTCCTTTATATTTTTTTAATCGTAAAATCAATATAACTTTAGATATATTTTTTAAAATTAACAAAAAAATTCTCTATACCTGACTGTTTGTTTAAGTCAAGTTTAAAATTAAACCTTGTAAAAATTATTTTGGAATGATTCAATCAGAAAATTCAAAAATAATTTTAATAGTTGTTAAACAAACTATAAGAATAAAACTGGAAAAAAAATAAAATAAAAGGAAAAGAAAAAAGAAAAGAAAATAGTAAAAAAATGATTGAATTGAAAAAAAAAATGTTTATATTAACTTTGAAACTACATGATGATTCTCATCATCACATGCAACCAAGAAGTAGGGGTGTTCACAGTCCGATTCAATCCAGTTTTAACCCAAAAATTCAACCGAACTGGAAAATAGTATTCCTTATTAATATAACCGAACCAAATCGAGAACCGGTTTTGTTTGGTTGGGGTCAGTTTTTTAGCATTCAAAACCAGAAAAACAGAAACGTTTTTGTTGCTGCCGTTGTATGCCTTAATCTAGGACGTAGAGATTGCTCTTGAAGGTTATCCAAGGATGAAAAAAATCAAAATAAGTTGATGTATACCTTAATCTGGGACACGCACCTGCATTTAGCAACCGATTGTTACTGCTTGTAGAGCAATCTCCACGACCCCAGGCTTCATGCCAATGGAGGAACGAATGAGAGAGAGGAGCACAAAGGAGTGGGAGCCGGAGGGAGGGAGGGAGGGAGGGGTGGGGGGGCTGGAGGGAGGGGGAAAGGGAGAGGGTGGCTGGAAGGGTTAGGGTATTTAGGGTTAGGATGTTTCTTTTTATATTTTTTTTAAAATTCAATTAAACCGGTTCGGTTTGGTCCGATTCAATCGGTTTAAGCTTTTTTAAATCGGAACCGAATTGGACCAGGTGCTATTTTTTATTTTTTAATCGGTTTATTCAATTTTTTCTATCGGTTTGGTTTTTTTGGTTAATTGTTTCTTAGTTTTTTCAATTTAATTGGTTGATCGATTTTTTTTAACACCACTAACAAGAAGTTTTGAATTCCGCATTTAGCATTCTCTGATATGTACGAACCCTTGTGAAATTTCTTTACCAAGGAAGACCTTTCGCCAGTCTTGGAGTTTAAAGCTCGATATTTATGGTATTAAACTATTGAGTCACTACAGTAAATTACTCGTTCCGCAGCGCTGGTTCTTTACATTTTTTATTTAATATTTATTATTTTTATTATTAAATTATCAAATATATCGTTACAAATATCACCAACCCGATACTTTAAAAAGAAGCTAAATCTAATAAAAAATAAAAAATAAAAATACTCAAGATAACCTGAGTAATTTTTAAAATTAATGAAAAAAACCCTACATAAAGCAACAACAAAAATTATGGAGCTCAATATCCAATTGAATCAAATGTTAAAAAATAAAATAAAAAAACGAGTTTAAAAAATTAACAAATAAACCTAAACAAATATCTTAAACTTGTGTTAATCTCTTAAGATCATAATCCGTTAAATCATAGACTCTAATCAAGAAGCTCAGTTTAATGTTGAATGATAAAATAAAAAAATCAATTTAAAAAACTTGTTAAGATAAAATAACAATAAAAAATAACGATTAAATCTGATATATAAATATAATGAAAAAGGATGAAATCGTAAAAAAAAAATCAATCTAAAAAACTATCCCAAATAAAATAAATAGCAAACAATAGAATAAAGATCAAATCTAAATTCTAAATTAAAAAAAATTGATAGAATTTTTTTTTCAATTCAATGAATTAATTAAAAAAATAGTAATTAAAAAGCATAGATCAAATCTTAAAAAAAAACAAATTAAAGGATTGATGTAAAATATTGCAAGACTAGACATGAAAACGAAAGATGAAAGAGAGAAGAAGAGGGCAAAAAAACAAGGCAACCACCACAAAACCAAAAAGAATTCAGGTAAAGCTCATCGTGATGAATCAAAAAACACTAAGAAAGCCTTTCTCTTTTTTTTCCCTGAGCCACTGCACGAGATGCTTTTAGATAAAATAGTGACTCATTGATGCGTTCCACAATTACACTAATAACTTTTTCTTTTTTTATATATTTTATTAATTAAATTAGTAAATCACCCTATGACCATATAGATATTGCAAAAATAACCAATGTGAAATGACTAATATATTCATAAAGCCAAGCCTAAGAATTTTTGGTTGCATGGGTAGTAATTTTTTTTATAAAAAAAACTCTAAATCAAAATTAATTATTATTTATTTTTTTTGCTTTTGAGATAACCAAGTAATTTAACTAATAAAAAATTATCAAAGGACTAAGTTACCCCTAAACAATTTTAGAATGATAAATAAATCTATGAGAAGACTATTTTACCCCAATACCACATCATTGGTTCTATAATACACAGACAAGAAAACCTTCAACCTGACCATAAATAACATCACGGGGATATGAGTAAACCCTAAACAAAAATGTACATGATCTTGATTCTATTAATTAAGGACTCAACCTTCATGCAGGTAGAAGACAAGCGAAGCACATCTCGCTTCATTGGACTCCTTAACGTCGTGGCAATTGGCAATTTGAACTGCAATAATGTCAAATTCCAAATACTTGGAAAATTCACTGCCAAATATCGTGGGTTCTAAAAACTAGATTGAAAATTGTGGAGAGAGTGCCCCCACTATTTTTTATGCAAACAATCTGGTGCTTCGACAACAGTTACATAAACATAACTCGCATAGAAAGCAGACATGAATTCGGCATGACATCACTGAAATAACATGGATCACCATCCATCATCGCATTGCTAAGGCTCTCTGCAAAGACAATTCACAGGTATATTTTCTTTCCACATTCACATGTAAAATGTTTTTCACAAGAGGCCTCAATCATGCCCTCCCATAAAATCAATTCTCTACAAATCATTTAAAAAATCCAAACCGCAAAACCTTCATATGCATTATTTGCAACATCAAATGTACACATTATGTATAGAACTTGAATCAAAACCTTGGATCGCATTGACAGGTTGTCCGTCTCATATCAAGCCCTTCCAGCATTACCATGCCGTTGGTTTCTGAAGTAGCTAAGAAGGGACTGCGCCTGCAAGCAACCAAAAACTCATTGTCATAAACTTCCAGAAAAGAGATGAATGTAGAAAAGCATCTTCAACCTTGTACCTTTTCCTTAGCCCTTGGAGTGCCAGATTGAGACAGTGCCACTAATGGTGGGACAGCACCTTCTTGGAGCACCATGTGGCAAAACCTACTACTATTCGTGCAAAGCTGCAAGAGAGCAGCGGCTGCATTTTCCTTCCCTCTTGTAGAACCCAACTCAACGACCTCAACCAGAACAGGGATCCCACCCTCCTGACCAATGGCATTCCTTCCCTCAGGAATTGTCGCAAGATTTGCCAAAACAGCAACTGCCTTATCAACCATCCCAGCTGCCGGGTCCATCAAGTCCACAAGATGTTTAACAGCACCAGCTTCTACAATTCGGGCCTTATTTTCATGAAATATTGACAAATTAAACAAAGCTGTGGCTGCATCCTTCTTACCCCTTGGAGTCCCATTACCCAGTAAATCAACCAGGGGTCCAATTGCCCCAGACCTCCCAATTCTGACCTTGTTATCCTCAATCACAGAGAGGCTAAAGAGAGTGGCAGCTGAGTTCTCTTTAGCCTCGGGGCTTCCTGTTTTAAGGACATGAATCAGGGGCTCAATAGCATCTGCATTTGCAATTGCTGTTTTGTTGTTATCATTTATTGATAAGTTAAGAAGTGCGGTGACAGCATTTTCCTGGATTTTTTTGTCTGTTGAGCGGAGCAAATTAACCAACAAGCCAATGGACCCACAATTTGCTATAACAATCCGGTTATCCATGTTGTGCTTAGCAAGTAGCCTCAGTTTAGCTGTTGCGTCTCTTTGAATATCAATTGAAGTGCTCCTCAAGTCCTCAACCAGCTTCCGAACTTCCATTTCAATGCCAGCAAGATCAGCTTTTGTTTCAATAGCCGGAGAAGAAACTATCCTTGGCACAAGCCTATCAGAAGGCCGGCGCCAAGCTGTTTGGCTTCGAGACCGTGTATCAACCAAAAAGGATGGGAACTCAGGTTCTCTGTGCGGGGTGTTCAAGGTAGAAGATGCCTGTGGCTCTGGCTTCACCTCCCCAGAAGTATCACTGCTGTAGGAAGTAAAATGGTTTGAGAACTCTGTTGATTCATTGGCATCTCCTGATGCTCCTTGAGGAAAGGCTGCATGAGCAAGTGCACTGGAGGCTGATGCACTTCTGTTGTGGTTCTGAGATAGCAGACCATCAGCTCTAACAGCAGTTGAAACTTCATTTCTAGATGGTGATGCAGACTGGTGGCAAACTGAATTCAAATACCTCTCTTCTGAGTTACCTGACCTTTCTTCAGAACTCATTAATGATATTCTTGCAATATCCAAACCCTGGCCATTTCCAACTGCACCTGACAAGGAACCCTCAGAAGTAGAACGGGGATGCAGTGGAGAACTTCCCTCTCTATGGATTCCACTGGAAGAGATCATGCTCCTACCAGGTGAACCAGCAGACCGATTTGACTCAGGAGACAATGGTTGGTTTTCCCACAAATGAGGAAGAGCATGTGAATCCCTGGATGCAATAGACTCTACATGCACAAGAAGTGGTGAGGGCTGATTGAAGCTCATGGACTTTATGGGATCAGGAAGCTTCACATTGTTTGACTCACACCAATTTGCAATCAATGCCTTTACAGTGTAATTAGGTATGAGATTAGTGTGAGCCAGAGTCTGCCGTGTCTTGGGACACACAGTGAGACCAAGTTCAATCCAGTTTTTAATGAATGCCCTCTCATAAGTTTGCCCTGATGCCACAATTACTGGATCCGTCATCAACTCAAGAGAGAGAGGACAACAAAAATCAGCAGGTATTGGGACCGGGCTAGATGTCTGTGACTGCTTTATCAGAACAAGGCGTTCATGTATGCGGGTCACCAGGGCAATCATTTGATCAATAAACTCAGCTTCTGCAGTTTTCTCAGCTTGCTCAGCATTCTCCTTAATCTTCTCTAGGGCCACTGCTTCAATCAAAACCTCCTGATTGGACCTTAAGCACAGGCTGTCTGCAATTTTCACCAGGATCTCTGAGCTGGGTCCACCACCCTCCTCTTGGTCACTTATAGCTTCTTTAATGATGGATGATGTTTGCTCATATACAGAATGCTTAATTTTCTGTATGCAGTTCTGCAATCAGACATTCAATTGTTAGTTCATAGCTTACTGAGGTGTATGCTATTTCTATAAACATTATTGCTACAAGCTTAAAACAAGATTTTGTGGACAAATACCTCAATAGAAGATGAACTTAATTCATCCGGGAGTTGTTGATGGGAAGCCTTCAATAGCTGAAAACTATCCAGGCCCAGATTACGTATCTTCAATGTCAACGATTCAATTTGCAGAACCTAGACACCATGTACAAGAGAAGCTTAGCCAAAACAAACCTGACCATTTTAAAAGGGTAGAACATTTGGCATTATCTTTTTGTTCCTATTTTCAGTAAGTAGCTCTATACATTATGCACAAGTAATGACAAACATAAAGAAGATAACAGTTCATACTGAAAACTAAATGAAGGCATATAATTCAAGATTTCAACTTTCATTGTTCTATGAATGAATATCATAAATTAAATGCCTGCATTCAACTTCAAGAAACAAAGTATGAAGAAATGACAACAAGAATGAAGATGAGGATAATGACAGCAATGGCAACAATTCCCAAGCTTCAACTAATCAAGTTCCACAGATAGATGCTTCCAGGAATTTCACAGGTATAGAGATCTAAAAACAAAGTGAAGCCTGTTCCAAGGCACTGCTGGCTCCCACTATTTGCAAATTTAAGCTTTCTCCAACCTGGCCCCCAGCACATTTATTTACCAGCATTTGCAGTTATTGCATTTCAGTTCCAGAGAAAAAAATCTTATATATAAATGAAATTACCATCACAGGAAATGAAATAAATGCAGTGAACAGATGAACTAGACTGGCACCACCAGCACTGCATCTGTCATTGTTAAATCAACAACCTAGCACCTTGTTTTCAACAACCAAAGCAAAAATTCTTATCAACGTGACTACCCTCCACCTTTGCTGTTCTTCAACTCAAACATCCGTGCTACATTCTCACCTTTTGTCACAATGACTAACGGCAAGTTGGTAATAGAAATATAAAGAAAGGGATTCAATATCATTACATAAGCTAACAGCATATGAAAAGGTCAAACAGGAACTAATCATGAAGAAGCTAAACCAAGGCAAGCTTTGATACCACCCTGAAAATCCATGAGTAGAACAAACATGCCATCTATAATCACAAAAATATAGTTGAAAACTTACAGAATAAACTTTGCTTGACAATGGTTGCCAGCTCTCAAATATCTCCCTCAATTCATCAACAGATCGACCTAATTCTAGAAAATCCTTATTAAGCACTTCATCAGAAGCTACTTCAGAATCAACAATGGCATCAAATACTGGCTTCAACAACTTGAGTATCTCTTCTGCCTTCTGGTAGTACTTCTGAACTGGATCAGAACTGATGTTATCATCCTTTGATAAATGTAAGAAGGTAGAGATGGTTTTGAGAAGCACTTCTAACAATGATATCTCCATCACACCTGCATTACCGGAAAAAGGAAAGAACCATCACTAAACTAGCAAATCATTACAGTGGAGACTCTTTAGAGCTAAACATAGAGTTCAATCAGAACTAACAAAAAGCACAGATTGTGCTACATATGCAAAGGTTGAAAAGATTATCAATAGTTGCCGTATATTCATTATGTATCAGTCATTTAAACTTGGCATTTTGACACACTTGCCTACTGACACTACATGATCAGGGAAGAAATATGGTGCTGGATAAAACTATAAGTCGTCGTGATATTTTCCACCCTCAAATGTTCTGGGCATTCAAAGTTGATCTCCAACAATAGAAACAATTAAACCTAGAACATAACTCCATGAACTTCTATACTTCATGCTCCAGGCTATGACAAGACATGGAGGTAAGGAGTAGAGATGTCAGGCACTGTCTCTTCCAAACATAGAGCAGGCTATAACAAGCATGGTGTTAGATAAGTTGTGCTGAAAAGGTGAAAAGGTGCCATAGTGGTTGTCAGGGGTGATCATTTTCGGTTCGGTTCGGTTTTTACCCTTAAAAAACAACCAAACCAGAAAAAAAAAAACCGAAACCAGTCCAAACCGACCTGTTTCGGTTCAGTTTCGGGTCAGTTTTTGATGCCCAAAACCAAAAAAACCTATATGCAAATTTTTTATGCCCAGTTTCCTCATCAGTTACTTGCATCACGGTTGCTTGTTCACTTCCTGTTAACTCAATTGCAGTGCGGTCCATGGATTGTTTAACCCCAACAAATCTCATAGAAGATGTAAAGCAGGATTCTGGCCCTAGCGACTGGAGATAAAACCAAATAACCCAAAAACAAAAACCCATCACCTCATAAACAAAAACCAACAGATCTCATCAGTAACCTTGTTTCCATCACCTCATCAACAAAAACCCATCACCCAAAAACAAAAGGAGAGGAGAGGAAATTGATGCCTACCCATTGATGCTTCTGTGATGTACTCGTACTGAACAAAAGAACTTGTCTGAGTTCTCTCAAGAACTTGTCCTCTAGGCTAAAATATTTTGGAGAGGCGAGAGGGAGAGCCTCTAGTACTGGGGCGGCTGCTCTGATTAGGAACCTTTTTTTTTAGCCTCTGGTAATCTGTTAAGGTTAGGCGAGAGGGGGGCAAAAGTTTCTATTTATACCAGTGGTGGTTAGGGACCTTTTTTTTTAACCGGTTCGGTTCAGTCCGGGTTAACCGGTTTCTGCATTACAAAACCGAAAACCAAACCGAACCGAACCGGGATTTTTTCTAAATATTTTAATCGGTTTAATCAGTTTTTTTTCTCAGTTCGGTTTTTTTGGTTAATTTTTTGTCGGTTTACTCGGTTTATCGGTTTTTTTAAACACCCCTAGTGGTTGTTTAGAAAATGACACCTCATTGTACTGGTACTTGTTTGTTAAGAGAAATTTTAGAGTTCTAATGGAGGAAGGCAACAATAAAAGCTCTTTAGAAAAAGATGAAGCGAGACACAGTGGATGAAGTGCACCATTCAATGTCTCACAAAATGGGGGATGTGCCTGAAAGGTTAACCTTTCATGTTCAAGCATTATGTTTTATAGGGACAAAGCAAAAGACTGAAGTCCAGGGAGGTGTAACTCAATTCACCATAAAAAAGCATGTTAACTAATGATTCATTCTCAGCATGTGATCACAGATCAAGAATCATTACATTAGGAAGTCAATCCAAACATCTGAAGATGCAATGAATTCAAACAAAGTAGAGATGGCTAACAAAATTCTTTAAGATGGAGCAAAGGATCTAAATCTTATAAACCCCATGCAAGGTCTTTGCACTCCGAGGTCTAGCAAAGTCATAGCTAGATACAGTAAACAAGGAAACTTATCCAAAAAAACCCACGAACAGAGCAAGAGAAAAAAATCTGCCACAATCTTTGAAGCAGGTTATCACTTGAGTGGTAGTAATGAAGAAAGCAGTATCCACCTGTCTCATCATAAATCAACTGGCTATTAGGAAACTCTTTCTTAGTTTCTAAATATTTAGAGGTAGTTTACTCGATCATAAAAATGAAAGAAAAGATGTCGGATTGGAGAGTGACTCCCTACTGCAAGTCTACAACTAAGGAATGTCAATAAGCAAAACAGAGATTGTATCAAAGAATAAAAGGAAAATAGCATACCAAACTAACCAAGATAAACAATGATAATGCAAATAGAGTGACACAAAGCAAGGGTTATAAAAGCTATTTCTGTACAAATGGTATTCAATTTATGAAGTAATTATGCGACAAGTCATTTCAATCCCAACAAAGAGAGAATTGATGCCAACACAAAACTTGACAGAATCATTGCTCAATGAAGCATTCAGCCAAATGACAAAGGTATGTTTACATGATTCCTTGTACATTAATTAGTTGGCAATATCAAGAGCAATGTCTCCATCAAATCTTTAATACTCAACACTTCTCTTGCCACTTCCATTGAGGTGCTTCTTGGAGCCAAACACAAGATGGAGACAAACTTACTAATGTTTATCATTGTAGGACGACAGCATTATAAGTCCTACAGCTTTTCGAGCTTTTCTACTTGAGTCCTAATACTTTATTTTGTAACAATTGAATGTCACAATTACCAATTTTGTATCAATGTATTTCCTAAATGGGATGTCTTGTAACTCCAAATTGACCCGACTGCAAAATTATCAATGTCATCACTGATCTGGCATGCAAATAAGCTAAATGTTTTTAAACACAAAGTCAGCTAATGGCACTGCATCATCTGTCATCTGATCTCGAAAAATAAAAATCAAAAAAAGAACTGGAATTGCATCTCTCATTCTAAATGCCCCAGAATGCTTCCCAATCACAACCCAAGTATCACCATCTGTCCATGTCCCAATTAAAAGCCTAAAACCCAACCTAATTTTAAATTCCAACCTCCAACTGAAGCTTCTAAAGAAACCATACACCTGTCAAACATACTGGCAATGTGTATCTCATGGCATTGTCAACTACAATTTCTAAGAACCAACCAAATGTTGATCCTGAGATTAACATCGTAGCAATTAACTGTACTAAACCAAATCCAAATAAGATAAAAACAATCACAAAAATCTAATTGTAACCCTGCAATTAAAAAATGATCTTGGCCCTTATGATCGACAGAAAGTTTGATTATCTTTGCTTCATTGCTTCCAGTTCAGAGGCTCTGGTATGTGGTGTGAGTAAATTTGATTTAGATTGCAGTGTTTCCCTAAAGTTTCTCGAAGATAGTCAAAGATAGGACTATGGTGGCACTCAGTGTTAAAAACAATAGCAATGGTTCCAAAGGAGGATGGTTTGTCATGGGACTGAGATCAAGGATGAATATGAGAGTTGATGGACTTGTACCATGGAAAGGAAATAAAAGAAAAGTCAGAGGATAAGAAAGGGGGCTATGGATGTTTATCAAGAGCATGGTTCTTCCATTGGAACCCTTGCCAGGATGGTAGAGGCATTGAAGAAAGGTGGAAACTTTCAGGTTTCAGGATTTGCACAGACGTGCAAGAATCATTTAGTTTTGATTTTATATCTTAGTCTCAGTCCCTATGAATGTGAAAGTGATTATGTGTCTCTACATTTAGCCTATCCGCATGCCATACCAATCATGGCATAAGCAATTAATTGCCACATCAGCTAGGAGTTAACAGACATTGCATTTAAGATTACATTGATAAAATCACATTTAATTGTTAAAAATTAACGGATTCGGGCACAGATAACAAAATTAAGAAGTCTTAGGCTTCTAACGCAGTTCTCCCTTATTAATCCTATTCACAGAAAAAGATAAACACATAAATGAAACAATAAGCAACTGTACCTTTTTTTTCCCCACAAGCTTGTCACTTCAACTACTCAAATAATATCTCATTATTTTGACATCCATGATAATCTTATGAAATTCTTCAAAATTGTGCTCTCAACTAAGGAAACCCCTGTAAAAACCAAATAAAGTCATGGTCTGAAAAAATTCTGATATTTAAAGTTTGGAGAAGAAATTGAACACGCACAGGGAAGGAAAAAAAAATTCTCAATAATCATGGCTTCCTAGCCAAGGTGACCATGTCTTCATCCTTACAGCAAGTAATAAATGCCAATATTTTTGTGAGTGCCAATATTTTTGTGAGTGGAAGATGAACGGTATAAATTGATTCCTGCACTCAAATTCAGCAAGGATCACTGGTCTAGGGCAATGATATAATCCAACTGCTAGTTAGAGACTTGAGAGCAACCATTTTATACAAAATTATCAAAATGAAGGACTTTCTAGGTTACTTCACAAGATCACAATTCAGCAGGACCATAATTTGGTCGTTTCCTTTTTGTCTCTTTCAAATATCATATTTTCTTGCTTAGAACTCTTTCACACAAAGTTTCCAGGAATTCAACTGATCTGTTTCATCAATGATAACACACGCAAATAAAGCCGTTTTTTTTTCCCCTTTCATTGCCAGTTTTAAACTTGTGTCTACCACAATCACCCTTTTCTAGATGGATCATTTCTGAACATACAGTGTGTATATTGATGATATTAAGGATAAGAACTTTCATATGGCTTCAAACATGCATGACAGTTAGTATATTTTGTCACCTATCATGAAAAAGGAAATTTCTCACTTAATTTAAAATTCTCTCTCTCTGAAAGGTTTCCCAAGTAATTACTTGCATTCACTCCTCTTCCCCTCAAATAGGATCTGTATTGATTCGCGCAACCCCAATCTCAACTGAAATTTAAACATGCTGTTTTCAAAACCCAAAAAGAAACCAAATGTTCATAGGTTGAAATTACTGAGACATATGAGCCCAAGGAAGGAACAAAAAACATAATGCATGGGAATTTTATGGGAGAAAAGAAATGAAATTCAAATCACTAGAATTCATAATATCAAGGTAGCATAAGAAGCCTAGCTTGCACCCATCAATCAACCAAATGGGGAAGTTAGACCCGATTTGATTAGAATGCTTCAAAATATCAAAACCTTTTAGTACACTTAAAATCGAATAACATAGGTAATACTCAATTCAACCCCACCTTCTAACTTAACCATTCGAAGACAATAACAGCTAAAACCCCCCTTTTCCGATAAATAAAACACACCTCCTGCATTTCAAGCTTCCACAAGCATAACTTTAAGCCCAGATTGAAGCTTTGCTAACACTCCCCGTCCATTCAGTCCTCAATTATAACACTAACAAAAACTTTCCCGAATCGGAGTTGCTAATTTTTTTTTATTTACTAAAAGCTTTGGCATCCTAAAAGCGTTTCAAATTAATACAAAGTGAAGATGGCATAGAAGCGCAGAATTAATCATTTGAGCTTAAAAAGGAAAGAAAAAAAGGCAGTGGATCAAAATAGTCAAAACTCCAAAAACAGAGACCAGAGATGGAGGAAGTTTAGGCCTTGATAGTCTAAATTGGAAACCCTAAAAAAGCAAACATTTGACGAATTGAGCAGCAGCAGCAGCAGCAGCTGGATTATGTTAAAGAATAAAAGATAAAGAGAAAACCCTAAGATAGATCATCAAATAAAAGGAGAATATCTTTACCTGTCTGTTGAATGCAAGCCGGGAGACGAGAATGAAACTCCCAATTATATTTCTAATACTCTCATCTCCACCATCATCACTATCGTGATAGATAGAGAGAGGTTTTTTTGTGTTTTGTTTTGTTTTATTTTAGAATTCGCTTTCTTTTGGAAAAAGAAAAAGGAAAAATCAACTACGGATCTTCTTTCTTTCGCTTGCTCTCCTCTTTGTAATGCTATGCAGGGGTTTTGTTCTTGTTGTTTTCTGTTTTTAGTCTTCCTGGTCAACTTACCCGCCGCGGGTTCGTATTAAAATTTAACTGCTAGAATTTTAAAAACAAAATACACCGGTGCTGTTAATTTTTTTAACAGCAAGAAATATTTTAATTATAAAATGATAATTAAATGTATATTTTTAATAAAATAAATTGATGATTGCATGCTACAATAAATCTTAAAAAATATTGTTAATAATAGTTAAAAACTAAATTGAGAAAACCAGAGCTAGAAGTTAATATTTTATTTTTTTCTTATTTGAATAGATGTTAATATTTTTAACAAAAATAATAATTTATATTTTATTAAGATAAAATAACATGTTAGTACAATCCCTCTTTTTTAAAATAAAAATAAAAAACAATCAAAATAAATACCTATTCCTTCAATTTTTTTTATAAAAAACAATTTTGTGTAATAATTGTTTTAGAAAAAAAACTTTAGATGATGATAAATCAAATTAAAAAGCTTAATAATTAAAAAAAACTTTAGATGATATGAAATCAAAATAAAAAAGTATCCTTCTTTATCCATAGAATATTTTTGAAGACAACATCAAGTTTAAATTAAA